>MDTD01147189.1_pt1 | contig 29151 bp, 57 predicted proteins | sample 811221 | NCBI WGS metagenome assembly MDTD01 (sample SAMN05326646, study PRJNA326480) | marine metagenome | isolation source: seawater | place: Pacific Ocean: South West | collected 2011 | reverse complement strand
TTTTTCAAATGGTCAATTAGTATACTACCACTGCACTTGGCAAGTTCATCACTCAACTCTTCAGGGACTTCTAGGTCTATGTAACAGTATATAAAGTCATAGTGTGGTGCTGGTGATCCGTGAAGTATATATTCATCTCTGCATACAATTCGCTTGAATCCATCTTTATTGTGCCAAACAGTTTGTTCATCCGTCATTTCATCTGGAGGACCAAATGTTTTTTCCAAATGCTTGCTGTAGTCTGCAGATTCTTGATGATCCCAAGCTTTATAGCTTGCTTCTTTAATTATTTCTCTATATCTCATGTTGGTGTCCACCTTTTTCTTGGAACAAGTTTTACATTTCCAAATTCTTTACTTGCATCTGCATATCTAACTCTACCTTCGCCATTTGTATCCCAAATTTCTCCTTGTTCTCCATCTATTTGATCAATTATATCATCCTTCATTTCTTGTATCATTTTAACAAGAATAAAAATATTTTCTAGTGCATTGTTATTTTGTTTATTTATATCAGAAATTTTTGCCTGTTTTGGCTGGCTTACTTTGCTTGAATTTAACCAATTAAAAAAATGTTGAGAGCTTAGTTGTGATAGTTGTTTTGCTTTTGCTGTTTGATTTACATATGTATAGATTATGTTTTTTAAGTCTGACAATCCAGCTTGTGGTTGTAAAAAATTATCTATTCCTTGTCCTACTTGTTTTAAATATTCTTCAGTTTTATCTATTGACTGTGTGTCTACTTCTACAGGTTTTGTATTGTATACAGGACCTAACACAATCAAATTTGGATTACTATCAAAGTCACTGAAATCTTGCATTGGTTGTTGAGCAGAATCAGGTGCTCCAAATTCTTCAAACATTGCATGACCAACAACCATAATATTTGCCCTACTTATTTTATTTCCAAGTTCGCTATCTTTTTTCACGTGATAACAGGTTTGTGATCTTGGATTAGGACAAAAACTATATACTCCCTCTTTTTCTGTTGGTTGAGATAAGAATAAACCGTCTGCATACACATAGCCAACAAAGTCTTTAGGAGTAGCTTTATCAAAATCATCATATAAACTTGCAAACTGTCTTGCAAAATTCATTCTATCTTGTTTTTCTTGTGGTGTTTTAGGATTACCTGATTTGTTTGCTATAAAGTCTTGTACTTCTTGAGGAGAAGTTGCCATAACTCCTCTGCTCCATTGATTGTGTCCTGCAAGCACAAGAGGGCCGCCTGATTCTGCTCTGCCCCAATATATTTGTGGGTTACCATCCCATTTCATTCTTATACTATCACTACCTTCTTTAGATGCCATGTCCTTTAAATGTTCAAGAGCTTCGTATGTTCCTTTACTTCCATAGAAGAATACCAAGTCTTCTAAGTGATTAAAAGCCCGTCCAAGTTGTTTAGCCTCTACTAGTCTAAATTCAGCATATCTCATTATTTCATTACCTGTCCTTGAGGCTTCAAAATTTTTGCTGTATATCCAGGAGTTACGTTTGGTTTTATAACTTGTCCTGTTGCACCTGCGGCCTTTGTCATCATACTCATTGCTGTGCTTGACATTATCTTTAGATCATTACTCTGTTTTCTAAACAAAAGATATTCAGGAGATTTCAAAGCCGCGGCACCTTTCAATCCTTTTTTAGCAACGGCATTACGATACACATTTCTTAGTTCTTGTATCTTTGCTTGCACCAAGGCAGATAATTTTTCATAATTTGCACTTGTAATACCGCCTAATTTTTTATAAATGGCCTGTGCATCTGCTTGTGCATTTGGTTTTACTGCTAAAACTTTGTTGATATCTCCACCATAATTTCTATCATAATTTACCACAGGAATATCTGCTGTTGTTAAATTTTCTCTTACAATATCTTTTATTTTCATGTGCAAACCATCCTTACACTATTAAGAGTTAAACCAGCAAGTTCTTTTATTCTAATTATTTCAGCAGATTCTGATACATTCCAGTTTCTATCTTGTTCAAGTTCTGCCATTAATGAATCTGCTTGATCTTTTGGCAAACTTGCTAGTATAGATTCTAAACTACCTAAATCATTTGCATTTCTATTATCACCAAGTAGTATTTGTGCTATTCTGTTTAAATCACTACTAACAAATTCTCCTGCTTTTCCTTTATCATTGCGTGTGAACAAACCTTTCCATGCACTCCAAAGATATCCTTTTGCTTTTGCAATTTTAGCAATAGCTAATTGCTTATGAATACCTTTGTACTTGGATCCTTGTGGTATATCATGTGTATGGAATTGAGCCACAGTGCCAGCATCAGCAACAACCATTATATCAAGTTGATGAAATTCATTTCCTAGTGGCATTTTTACGTGTACATTGGTACCAATAACAGAAGTTTCAAATCCATTGGATTGAATAAATTTTGCCAAAGCCTGTTTTGCATCACGAGCATTATTTGTTTTAAAGTATGAATCTACTGATTTCTCATCAACAATTACATCTAAATCTCCAGAACGTTTGCCTGGAGTTGGAGTAGCGGCACTTCCTACTGGAATACATTCGATTCCAGTGTTTTTTAAAATTTTGTTATTGACTAAATCTAATAACTCTTCAATAGCATTATGATCAAAATCATTTGTGCCATTAAATACTTTACCACCCATTTGAAAACTCCTTGATAATGTATTTAGTTATTTTTTAATCCTTTTAATATAGGCGCCTTCTGGACTTCTTAATGCTTCAAGCATTTCATCCCATTGCTCATGTGTAATTCTTATGTCAGCTTCTGTATTTAAGACAGTATTAAATTGTGAAATATAAACGGCATCTGAACATATTTCTACTCGTAAGTCATCTTCTCGTCCTTTATCATCAAGAACCACTATTTCAAATGTGTCATGTTCAAATTCTACTGTGTACATTTTACCTCCATTTGGTGCTCGCACCCGGATTCGAACCGGGACGCTTTAAGCGACAGATTTTAAGTCTGTTGTGTCTGCCTATTCCACCATGCGAGCTACCAGTTGGCGGTTCCTGAAGGATTCGAACCCTCGACCTACGGATTAGAAGTCCGTTGCTCTATCCAGCTGAGCTAAGGAACCTTTTTGGAGCGGATAAGGAGAATCGAACTCCTATCTTCAGATTGGAAATCTGTAATAATACCATTATACTATATCCGCATGATTGGCACAGGTGGTAGGAATCGAACCCACATCTGCGGAGTTGGAAGCCGCCGTGTTACCATTACACTACACCCATAAAATTAACTGTCAGTCCACTCGACTTCGTCTATATCCCAAATATTATCAAAAGATACTACAAACTCTTTACTAGTTTTTTCGTCTTTAAGTTTGACTAAACGTTGATCTGAATCTCTTTGCATAAGAACACCTAAACCTTCGTATTCACCAGGACCTTTGAGAGGTTGATCTGAAAGGTTAGGTGCTGGTCTACCCATGTTATCTAACATGGTCTCTACCTTAAATTTACAAGCATAAGATTTACCAGTTTCTATTTCCTCAATCGTCATCATCTTTTTTATATCCTTTGTTGTTAAAATCTTCCATTGGTATACGGAAATCAATTACATTTTCACTATCCTGTTCATCATTAGAAACAACGGTTAAAATAGGTTTTTTAAGTTGATCTTCGTCTTCGTCGTCAAAGTCTATGTCAACATCAAGAAACTCTTCTATACGTTCTAATCTTTCAGAAATATTGTATAAAAGTTCAAGAACCTCATCAATTTTGTAAGACATTATTTTGCTCTAAGTCTAACTTCAACTGGTATTCTATCACCTACGTTGTAATGATTAAAAGTATAGGCACTACCATATACACCTTGCCATTGAAAACTAATTTTGTAGTCTTTCAATTGTTGGCTTTGTTCTTGCACATAAACTGTATCGCATTTTGTTTGTTTTTGATATCCTACAATTTGCTTACTAGTTTTTTTATTCTCAGCGGCACCCATTGCTCCTACTATAGCACCAAAAGCCGCACCTTTATCATTATCTGTCAGGGCCTTTCCAAGGATACCTCCTATTATGGCACCGCCTAAAACATCACCTCCTGAAGCACCTTCACCTTGAACTGATCCATAAACAGGTACTTGTGTTTCGTAGCATTGCTTCGTAGGCACACTATTGTTTACAATGTGATACCTTGGTTGCACATTTGTTATTGTTGCGTAAAATGTTTCTGCCGCGGCAGATGTAAAACTTGCAATAACTATTGCAGATGATAAAAAAAGTCTTTTCATTAGTTCGCCTCTCTACTGTTTAATTAATTATGCAATATTAATTTGAAAAAGTCAACCATTATTTCCATAAAATCCAGATATTTGCAATGTATATTTTGGTTTAAGTCCAGCATTCGCACTTAGATGTAAATGTTCACTATCCCAAATAAATCCATCTCCTGCTTTCCAATGTGTGCTAGACTGCCAATTATGTTTTTCATCTTGATAATGTATTATATGTCCTGGCTCCCAATCCTGCAAATATATATTTGCTCTTACTTTTTTTCTTGTATCATTAGGATATAAATTTTTAATTTTAAAAAAAGTATCTCTGTGCATTGTAATTGTATTTCCTGGAGGTTGTAAAATGCTACTTACAGTAACAACATCCATATTTAATTCTTCGCCTAAAGACTTGTAATCTACATCTATATTATCATCAAACCATAGTTGTTGTATTTTTGTGTTATCTTCGCTATAACTTTTAGGAAAGCCACCAAACGTTTTATGTATATCTTCCTGCTCTCTTACTTGATAACTTATACAACTACCTTTATGTTGTTCATAGTCAGCATTTAGAAATACATTTAAATCATAATCTAGATGTTTGTAAAATATCAATAATTAGCTCCTTCTTCGGTTCCATTACCATAGTACTTATCAATTTCTACTTTTTTTATTCTATCATAACGCATACTTCGCCAACCACTTTTTGCTGGGTCGCTATCGTGTATCATCCAAACCACTACAACTTTTTCTTCTAAATTACGAATTTTAGTTTGACTTAATTTATCTTCGCGTTCTGCAGGAGGTAAAAGATTAGAAATTAAACTACATTTCATTTTTCTTTCGTCACCGTTTAGTTTATCAAAAGTAATATCACATACTTCTTCACTTAAAATTTTACCAAGTTCTTGTCTAGTTGGAATGCCTTTTAGTGCGGCAACTGTATCCGCAACTTTATTCATTACAACTCCTCCCAAATACCTAGTAGTTCAGCACCAATAAAAAGTAATCCTGCGGTTAAGAAATTGCCTGTACATAAAGCTACACCTGCAATTATTCTTACACCACTTTTAACCATGCTAATGCGAAAATGTTTTACACTTGGGTCTTTAGGTTCCATTATTTTTCCTTTACATTTAAATTAGTTGGATTATATTGTTCACCATTATATTGAGAACCAGTTTTGTTTGGTCCTGTTTCTACACCACTATTACAGCCTACAACTACTATTGCAAGAAATACCAATGCATAGGCTGTAACACGTTTTGTCCATAACATAAACAATTCAAAAGTTTTTTCTGCTTCTTCTTGAGCCGCCACTTTAGGATCTACTACCATTCTCTCGGCTCCACCCATGGATAACAAGGTATAATACTTTGTCTACAATATTTTGCATTGTCCACTAATAATACGGGCAGTATTACTATTACAAATATGCAAAATAAAACAGGCCATATTAAATCTTTGGTTGTACTGTAATTTTGACTCATTTACTTTCCATTCACTGCTGGTATTTTATCAGCCCAAGGAAAACCATTTACAAGTTTTCTAAGTTCAGCACCTTCAAAATTTTGCATTTCAAGATACCTTGCAAGGACTTTATTTTCAGGATCTACTTTGCTAAGTTCTTCAGCAAGATCATTTATCATATTATAATCCATTTGTGTTTTTATATGTTTACCCATTATCTATTCTCCACTACTTTATCAGCAAATCCATTTTCAACTGCTTCTTGAGCAGATAAAAATGTATCAAATTTCATTGTTTCAAAAAGTTCTTCATAAGACTTGCCTACACTATTATGACGAACATAAAGTTCTGTAAGTCTTTTATTTAATCTTTTACTTTCTTCAAAGTGTCTTTTGGCATCTTCAAATTCCAGTTCTTGTACATGAACACTACCACTTGTACCTTTTGTACCACTGCTTACTCTGTGTATCATTGTACGACTTTCTGGCAGGACATATCTGTGTCCAGGTTCTCCGGCTTGTGCTAGGAAAGACCCCATACTACTTGCTTGCCCCATAACCATTGTTCTCACAGGACACTTTACAAATTGCATTGTATCGTATATTGCAAGTCCTGCTGTCACACTACCTCCTGGTGAATTTATATATAGTTTAATTGGCTTTTCTGCATTTTGGCTTTCCAAAAATAAAATTTGTGCTACAACCAAGTTAGCCATTGTGTCTTCAACAACTCCTTGTAACATTATAATACGATCTTTAAGCAAACGGCTATATATGTCATAACTACGTTCACCTTTTGATTCAGATTCAATTACTATTGGTACTAATGGCATTATTTCTCCTTTATTCGTGTAATTCAAAATTTCCTATAATAGATTGTAACAATGTATCATCTTTGTCACCAAATACAAAACCACAAGTATCCACAGGAATAAAATGTGTGGTATCACCATCTTGCAGTGGGTAAGTGGGATCATGTACTACACCACTTAAATATCCACAACGATCGCCAACTAAAGTTGCAGTTCGCATTTGTCCTTCAGTAACACCTAGCACTAATACAGTGCCAAATCTTTCTGGTGTTGAATTTTGCCAAGCATCAACAAGATCACCTTGTTGTGCAGGATGTTTTAAACTGTGTGTTATAAAAGCATTACTGGCATGACTAGCTTGAGCCATTGCTTTGCCAGGATTCATGCTATCCATATCAGTTCGCATTAAAATATAAAGTACTGGTGTCATAGCTAACCTCTTTGTGATTACTAGTCTAGTTTACTTTATTTTTTTAGAGTTGTCAAGTAGATTATTGTGAAGCAGATAATTTTTGTAATTGAGCTTTCAGTAAAAGATTTTCAACCAATATCTTAGTCATACTAGCCATCATTACGGTATCTCTATAATCCTCTGGTGTTTCGTACATTTGTGTAAGGACATTGTTTGCTACCATTTCATATGCATCTTCTTCGTTTATATTGAGCAAACTGAAATCAATATTTTCGTTTATTAACATTTCTTTAGATAATTTAACAATTTTACTAACTGCTTCTGTTCTTGTAATAGTTTCAGACATTTAATTTCCTTTAATGAATGGTTCCATAGCATTCAGGTTCATTTGGATCCACACCCCAATATTCTTTTAACATTCTTACTATTGCTTCAGGAACATCTTTATCCTCTTGGTCCACAGGTATCCAAATTCCTTTTAAATGTCCTTCTTTATCTAAAATAAACCCATAATCGGTATCATCCAGATTGTGTTCAAAACCCAAATATTCGTGATCAAATTCATCTTTTTTACTCATAATTTTCTCCTAATGGATAGTATCAGTACTTGTTAAATTTTCATGTTCAGCAATAACTTCTATATCGTTTATATCGCCGTCAAATGTTTCTAATGCGTCTTGCAAATCAATAGCATAAATTGAATATTCTATACTACTAGTAGTTATGACAAAAAGTTTAGGAGGATTCATTTTCATTCCACTTTTTTATTTCTACTTCTCCATCTTTACGGGTAATGTATCTTAAATAACCAGACTTCATCAAAACAGCTATTGTATCGTCAATAATTTGTAATGTTCTTCCTTTACCAATATAATATCCAGCAACACTACCAGCAATATAGGATAAGCCTATCCAAAACGTATTCATTTTATTTCCTTAACTTTGACATAATTTAAACGTGTCATTTTTAATCCTGTTTCACGTTCAGTATCTTGTCCTTTTATCTTTGCTCTTAGTGAATAGAAATTATCTGTTTTCAATATGTCTTTTTTTGTAAAACATACTAAATTTCCATCAACTGAACCAAAATACATATTAGTTGGTTCAAAGAATCCATTAGCAAGTGGTATAGTTTTTAGTATTTCAACTTGTTTATTAACAATTTCTTCACTTATGTATTTACTATCTTTAAATTCATTCTTAAGTCTTTTTTTGTATATATTATTTTTCAAATCTCTTTCCACAAAGGCTGGAAAATAAGCCAATATGCCAAGTGAACGACTATTTGATTCTTCTTGGCTATAAGCTTCAAACATATTACTTGTGAATTCATTTAAATCACCTAATGCTAATAATGTATATCTACGCATATGCTTACGAGCATCTTCTAAGCTATCTTTATCTTCTTGTGTAATTTCAAGTTGTATAAGATCATCAGGAGATCCTAATTCTTTCATAACTGCAAATCTTACAAGATCCTTATTAGAAAATTGTGTAGGAGTATCTTCGCTAAATCTACGAGTGTCTTTAATATATTCACCTTTATTACGTCGATATGCCGCAAAAGCAAATAGTAGCACTTGTTCAGTGTTATACGTAATTTCTTTAACTTTGTTTAAGTTAATCATTATTTTGCCCTTTGTTTTTTCTTACATTAACAGGTTTGAATATTATTGTCAAGCATTTTGTTTAAAGATTTTTGCCATGTGTCTGGATCATAAAAATAACAACCTTCGCATATACCTTCATACTTTTCAGTGCCTTTGTAGAAATATTTAATGTTACCTATTCCATTAGGACGTTCATTTTTAGATATACATATGTTACAAGATTCACGTTTCCAACTATTATTTTGTGTAGTCATAAGTTGAAAAGTTTTTTTGATTTGATCATCTGACATATTATAATCAAGATCTTCATCGGCATTTTGTCTTGCATGAGGTATTCTATGCTCTATTTCTAATTGTGTTGGCTTCATGGTGCGCCTAGACACACATTCCCAATTTTTATGTATTTTTAACACTCTTTCTCTAAATGCTTTTGGAAATCCAGAACGTCTTGCGGTATCATTTATAGGTTCAGCATTTTCTAGAAGCCTGTGTGGCGTATTTTTATCACAAGAAACACAAAATTTATTTGTTGCATATTGACTGCCATATTTTTTAAAAACATATCCTCTAGATCTAAGGTCCATAGCTCTTGCCGCCGGTTGGTTAGATCCAATTTCTTTGCCGACACAAGTATCGCAATGTTCTTGCAAATCTAAATATATTTTTAAGTAATTTTGTGTTATTGACATACGTGAGCCCATTTCTTATTTGCATAGCCATTTGCTTCAGCCCATTGAATAAATAAACCTGTTTCTCTGCCATGTGCTTCTATTTCACTTGGTCTATCCCAATATGAAATATTTTTATCACTGTCTTGTGTAAGTTCACCGGTAATGTATTGCTTGACATGAACAAGTTCATGGGCAATAGTAGTAAGTAAACTACGCAATCTCAAACTACGTTTAACTTCTATTTCAAATTCATTATCTTCTAAATGACAACAATAGCCACAATTACTATCACTTCCCATACGGGTAAGGTTAATTTCTAATTCAGGACTTATGTTAAAATATTGGCAAACAAATACAGCCATGCTTTCCACATAATCTTTTTGTGATTTATTTGCACCGTTTACAGTAATCATTGAACCCTCCATATACTTATACATAGCATATAGTAATAATTATGTCAACCTTTATTTGTAAATCTTATAGCTTTTAGTAAATTTATCAACTTCCCAATCCTCTATACAAAGCATTGAAATGTTAAAATCTCTATTATCAACTTGTATTTCGTGGCTTTCACATTCTTCGTAAGATTTAAAAGTTTTACCAGTCATAACGTGAAAAGTTAAATCACTATGCAGACTTATAAATGTTAATATTAAAAAAAACTTCATATGTATAATATATATAATTTTTTATCTTTTGTCAACCGTTATCCAATTTTTTCTTCAACTCTTTAATTCTGTCTGTCAGGTATAGCCAAATACTGTGGTAAGATTTAGAAGTATGAGGTTCCCATCTTTCTTTTACAATTTTAATTTCTTTTTCCAAAAATTTTATTTGTTGTTTCACAGTCATCAAAAACCTGCAACATAAAATATTACACACATAGCGATAGCAAACCATACAAATGGTGCTTTAGGATCTTCAACTAAAAATTTTAATCCTGTTATTTTCAATATTGAAAAATCACTTTGATCATCTATGCGAATTTTGCCATCTAATGTGGTTCTTTCTACTCCACGTGGATTTGGTATTACAGTCATCTTTTCTTCTTCTTTTTCCTTTCTTCTTCAAAAAGTTTTCTATCTTGCTCATTTGTTTTTTCCATTTGGATACCAAAATAAAATCCTAAATAATATATTACAATAATTATTATTATCAAAAACACCAACATAGAAACGTGCGGAACAACCGCCCAGGTATTTCCATAAATTTCAGTATCTGTCATTTTTTCTTTTTGCCTGACTTCATGTTAGCACACCAGTGATACATTTTGCCTCGTTCACCACTGTATTTCTTTGCTTTTGCTCTTAAACTTGTTACTGAACCTTTACAACTAGCACCAGATTTTTTTACACGACCAGGTCTGCTTTTGCCTTTTTTCTTACCATCTGCAAAGTTTTCTACTATTTCTGATATCTTCATTTTTTCTTTTTCTTCTTTCCAGCACAATGAGCTTTTTGACTAAAGCCTTTTGGATTAGAACAATTTATACTTTTTTTGTATTTATTGCTCCATTTTTCTACTATTTCTGATATCTTCATTACTTACTCCAGTATTTTTTCCAAGCACTACCAAAGGCTTTTTTTAGTTTTGCAATATAACTGTCGTCATCAGTTTTGTCAATAGGTGTATCTGGTGGCTTTCCTAAAGCTTTATTTACGGCTTTATCAATTGCCGTAGGATCTATGCTTTGTGGACGTGGAGGTGGAACTTTTGCTGTTTTTATTACATCACGCATAGGCTTATTTGCATATATGCCTTTTGCTTTTGTATAATTTACATTATTCCATGCTCTTGCAAATTGTTCTAATGTGGTATTTTCTGTACCTTCTTTTTTTGCAAAGCTATCTGCTATACGCATTTTTCTTACAATAGTTTCAAGCATAGCAGTAGTTAACATATCAATTGATGTCACATGATTAAAATTACCAAAATCAAAAGAACCTTTTACATCTTGTCTATATGTTGTTGGTTCTACTTGTCCTGGGCCTATACCATGTCTTAATCTATTGTTTATATCGTGATAAGAAGCATATGTACTTCCCCAAGCAGATGTAGTGTTTTCAATGGCCTTTACAACATCAATTGTACCTCTTGGCACTTTTATACTATTTGATGCTATTGCATTTTCTACTCTAGCAGAAATATAACCATCATTAAATTTATCAACATTTTTTGCAAATCCACGCATTGTAGCAACGTCCAAAATACCATTCACAGGTAATCCACATTCTCTTTGCATCATACCAATAAATGTGTACATTGCTATATTTGCACCACCTCTATTAAAAATTGCTTGTTTAACAAACTTCATTCCTGCACGTTCTGCCCATCTTCGAAAATCAAGCCTGCATTTTTTGTGCCACCCATTTGGATCATTTTTAAATTGATCTAATGGTTTGGTAACTTTTGGTGTTTTTTTCAAAAGGCTGATAATAGATTGGGCATCAGCATCTTCGTTAATTACTTCTTCTAATAGCATATGGTATTTATGTGATTAAAGGTTGTGTAATACACGCCATGCATAACCGCGTTTCATTTCTTCAAATGTAAATTGACAATAAGATAAATGAGCGGCGAACGCAGTTATTTCATCTCTGTTTGGCCTGTATGGATTTTCTATATTATCTAGATCGGTATCGCAGATGGTAATAGCGGCATTATTTGGTGCAAGAGCTATTGCAGGTTTTCCATACATTATAGCTTCAACAGCCGCTATACTATTATGTGTTACAATGCACCAAGCATCATTAAAAGCTTCGTGTATTGTTAGGTGCCATTTATTCCTAACTCTTTTTACTCTTTCATGCCTTACAGGTTTTTTTCTAATTATAATTGGTCTATCAGTTCTTTTTTCGATTTGTTTAATTGTATGGTCAAGCCAAATGTCAATATCTTGATCATAAAATTTCATTGCTTTACCGCTTGGAGGCACTACCAAGATATTTTCTCCACCTTTTATTCGTGCTTTAGGAGCTCTGTATTTTATTTTATTCAACCTATCCATTGGTCTTTCTATAATTTCTTCTGTATTTTGCACATTATTTTTTACTATTCTGTGGTATAGTTTTGTTTTTCTATTATTACCCATATATCCAGTATCTATATAATAAAACAATCTTTTATCTTCTCTAGCTTTTTTTATTATGTGCTGATTTTTATGTCCTAAACCTCGTATTACTAATGGCATCTCTGGGTCATCTACTGAATCTTCGTATGTTCTAATAGTGCCGTTTGGACAACCATATACAAAAGCCTCAACAAAATTACATATAGGGGGTAAATCTATTTTTGTGTGCCAGCCTTCTGCTATAGAAGCAACTTGTATTCTGTGCGGTCTTGTCATTGTTCACCAAAGAAGCCGTGCATATTTTGTTTACATTGTGATACAAGTAATGCAAATAGAGGATCAGGTTTTTGTTCTGGATCTATATTATATTCAGTAACAAACAAATCTTGTACCTCAAAAGCTAAAGATTCTAATGCTGATTGACATTCTATTGTTTCATAAACACCATTAATTTTTTGCATAAAATGTACTAATTCGTGTAGTAATACAACCTCTTTGAAACTTTCATCCACCATGTATGAAGAAGTTGTAGCTGATATAAAAATTTCATTTGTGTCATCATTATAGTATCCTGCAATATCGCATTCGTCTCGAGGTGGTTCAAATACTCCTCTACATATTTGTTGTTGCGATTGAACAATTACAGTAGGCACCTGTTCATTGTTGTATTGTAAATCAGTATTTTTAACTATAAAATCTATTAATAAATTTATATTACATCCTGTCTTATCACAGGAGGCATATCCACTTACTGGATATAATAAAAATAATATCACTAAAAACCGTTTCATTATTTTTCCTATAATCTAAATGTAATTCTACCTTTGTTTAGGTCATATGGAGTCATTTCTAATTTTACTCTATCTCCAGCAACAAGTCTAATTTTAAATTGTCTCATTTTGCCACCAGTATAGCATACGACTATATGACCATTGTCTAATTCAACTTTAAATGTTTGATTAGGTAACACATCAACAATAACGCCTTCGACTTCTATAATGTCGTTTCTTTTATTCATTTATCAACTTTTGTAATTGAAATTGCTCCGCTTTCGTCTTGTGTTATTTTAAGAACATCACCAGGATTCCATCCCATTCTTTGTGAAATTTCATCTGGTATCTTCATAAGCACGTTACCTTTATTATTAGGATCATCTGAAAAAATGTCCTCTACTTTGTATTCAATTATGTTGTTATTTACCATTCTATAAGTCCTAGCACTATGAATAAATCTTCATCTATTATTGGAAGTGGATACCTTTGTCCATCATTTAAAAATTCTGGGCGGCCAAACATTACTTCTTGCTGTCTGATGTAAGGAGTATGATTATCCCCATACGCCCACCAAGTAAGTCCACATTTACAAGTATTATGCCAAAGCATAATTGTTCTATCAATGTACTTAGCTCTTTCACTAAGTTTTGTACCACCTTTTGTGTTTGGAGTTTTTCCAAACAAACCAAATTCATTAATTACTACAGGCACATTAAATTTTTTCTTAAATTGTGTAACTTCTTTTAGCTTTGTCCTAACATATTTAATTTGGCTATCTTTTACTTTTGGCCAATATTGATTCCATCCACTTTCCTGCTCAGCAAAGTCAAATTTAGGCCAACAGTGAAAAGCATACATAATTTTTTTTCGTGGTATAGGTTTCAACATTTCAGTCAATGGCATATCTCTACATACTACTGAACCATATGTGCCTTCTAATTGAATCCAGTTGTGTGGAGCAATCATTCTTATTTCATCAATAACTCTTGTATGCAATTTTTGCCAATCTTTTAATCCACCCTTACGTCTATAATCAGGTTCATTCATTATTGAAAAGGCAACATATGTATCATTCTTAAAAATTTCTGCGGCGATTTGCCACCATCTTATATATTGGTTTTGCATATTTTGTGAATTTTCTATGCGTTTATATAACTTTGTTTTTTGCGGGCATTCCATACATAGGGAATCACGCCCTTTAAACGTAATTACAAAAGCTCTATCTGGATAGTCTTTATGAATTTCTCTGACTTGTTCACGTATTAATAACAAAAATGCTCTTACATACTTTTCGTCAATTTTATCATTAGGAAAATGTTCTTGGGCACAAATTATGTAGTTTAGATGTTGCCAGCCATCTTTAAATAAATTTTTGTATTCATATGTTTGTCCTCCTAATACAGGATCTCCATTCCAAACAATACAACCACGCCAGTCTCTAATAGTGTTTATACCCACACCCATAAGTGCGTTGTAAACCTTATCATCTTGATATACATTGTCTACCCAAGTTTTTGTATGATGACTACTTACGGTTGAACAACTACTAATTATGAAAATCATTAGAAAAATAAAAAAACGCATAATAACTCCATATTAATTCCTATCATTATATACTAACATAAATATCACAGGAGGTCAACTATTTTATGAATAGTACACTAGTTGTAGTCGTATGTGATAGAGATTTATGGAACTTTGAACTTTTAGTCCGATCTATGGGAAAATTTATGGAACCTTGTAGATGTATCTTTATATTCAACGAAGATGGTTCTAAAATGAAATTTTTCAAAAAGTGGTATGCTGAGTTCTGTGAACCATACTTAAAAAAATTTCTAGTAAGAGTTTTACATAAGGATTATTTCTTTCATGATTATAGCTTAGAAGATCAAGACTTTAGATTATTATCAGAACCAATATACAATCAGCAATTACTAAAATTGTTTGTATCAGAAATAATAGTTACAGAAAAATATACAGTGTTAGATTGTAAAAATTTTATTACAAGGCCTTGTAAACTTGCAGATCTCAAACAAACTTATCCTGAGAATATTACTTTCGCAGATCACTATCTATTAGGTTTTGTGTTAGCTTGTTGTGCAAAATTAGATGTAAGATTTACAACAAAAAAAGAATTTAAACTTTCGGCAAATATTACACCCTTTATTATGCATAAGAAAAAGGTAGCAAAACTGATAAAACATTTTGATGGAAAGAAAAATTTACATATATGGATGTTAAATTGGTGTCATGAACATTCTAACATGGCAGAGTTTTATTTATATGAAGTATTTTGTATAGCAAAAGGTATGCAAGATATGGGAGAAGTGCTTAGTAATACAATTACAATATGGGAACATTCATTTAGTGAATCACATATGTTGCCAGGAATAGAATTTTATGTAAAATACGAAGAAGAATTAGGAAGGAGAATGGGGTTTAAATTTTATGTAGCTGGGCTACATACTCATACTAGAGATTATATTAATCCTGAAGATATTCATACGCTGTTAAAATATTATGACATGGATGATTGTTATCCTGTATCTAGGGGAGCACCATTTAAAAAGATAAAGTAAAGATAAATATTATTATAAGAGCGTGAGGGCGTTTAATGGATTTTTTGAGTTTGGTTGCCGATGTGGGTTTTCCGATAGCATCAGCAATAGCCGCCGGACTTTTTGTTTTCACCACATTGAAATTTATTCTTGCTGGTGTTACTGGCGGAGTAATTGGATTGAAAAATATTGTTAGTGCTTTAGAAAATAGAGTACAAACAATGAACAACGACCTAGTAAAGATTGATGCTTTATTAAGCTATGTGTTAAACGTAAGACCTAATATAGATAGGATTGCGGCAAACGAAGGAAAAGATGATGCAAGGAGAGATTAATGGCAGATCACGCACCTGATGAAAAAGGAAAACTAGAAGTAAGTGTAAGAATATTAGGAAATGAATTGATTGCACTAGAAATGAACGTAGACGATTTTAAAATGAAATGGCTTGTAATGGGTGTTATTGCTATTGTAGCAATGGGCTGGGCTGGTGCAGTATTTGGGCCTCCTTTAATAGAAATGTTTAGCGGTGGATAAATGGATATTGCTGGTGCTATAAGTGATTATGGATTTCCTATTATAGCCGCCTTAGGTTTAGGTTATTTTGTGTATTATATTTGGCAGTGGGTTACTACTGAAATCAATCCTGTAGTAGGTGAAGCAACTGCTACGCTAATTAAACTTGTAGACAGAGTCCGTATGCTTGATAATGATATGATTAGATTAAACACTAAATTAGCAATGGTTTTAGAATATAGAGCAAAATTAAATCCTCAAAGACAAGATGAATTGCAAAGATTAGTTGACGAATATAGATCAGCAAATGATACTTTTGACTCAACAGGAGAAAATAAAGATGTTATCAAATAAATGTAAATTACATTTAAAAGAAGTAAATGAAACACCGTTGCAACATATGACATCAGCTTTATGGGTAGCTATTAAATTACAATTACTTGTTCCTGCAATTATAATTCATGCATTTGCACCTAGATTTTTTACGAAGACAGGAACCAATGTAATGAAAAAAATTATCGAAGGTCGTAATAAATGATACTTCAAGGTGAAACAAAATGCAAAAAATGCGGACATAAATCACACTGTGATAAAGAATGCATGGACTGTCCTAACGATGTATGCACTGGTTGTGAATGCCCTAAGTGCGAAAATTATATGCGTACTTTTTCATAAATAGTTTATGCGTTATTATTTAGGAAATTGTGACTTCAAGTGGAAACATACTTCTGAACACGGTAATCCTAAAATGGAATATATTTGGGTACGCAGACAGCTTGGCGAAAAACTAGCAAAAGAAATTGAACAAAACAATTATGAATTAGAATTAGTCAAGACAGAGGGTATAGTGCCTAATTTATTTTGTAAATGTCATATTTTCGTGCATATCAAAAACAAATATGAAGCACTGCTGTTCAACTTAAAAAACAGCAAAGCAATATTAGTAGAGGAGCAAAACAATGATGTGGGTAGATTACTCAATCGATCAAGTGGGCGACAGTTTCAGAGTCGTTGGAGAATGGCCTGGAGAAGTTATGGGCTGGACAAAATCTGGAGAAAAATATGGGGGCAAAGATAACATACTTTATAAGCCCGGAGATGTATTCATAGTGAATGAGCATGGGTGGTTAATAAAAACAGATGAAGTTAATAACCTTTTGCTAAAACATGAGAATAGCAAGAAGATAAAATCTTAGCAACATTTTCTGAACACATTGTTTCATAGTGTCCGTGTGGTACTTCTATGATTTGCATATCATCTCGTGACTTCATACTTTCTATGGTAACAACACCATCGTTTGGTCCGCCATGATAAGGAACACTACCAGACATACTTACAATTTGTGTCCATGGAATATTTATTTCTATATTTTTGCCAACTTTGACTGGATCACTTCTACGTCCTATATCTTTAAATAATGGAAAGCTAGGCACAACATATTTTGCCCAGTCAGCAGTCCAACTTCCTGCAAAAGGTGTGCTAATACTAACTACTCCAACACAATTTATATATTTTGTTAGATGTAAAGCATATAGTCCTCCCATACTATGACCAATTACAAAGTGTGGTCCAGGATTTTGATTTATTGTGTCTGCTAAGACTTCTAAATTGTTATAAAATTTATTCATACTTGTGTAATTTACAAGCATTTCTTTTTTGAATTGTGTGAGTGTTCTAAGGTATTGAAATGAAAGACTTGTTTGGTTGGCTCCATGTATCCATACAACATTTATATCATTGTCAGGAGTTTGTTCATTCACAATAGTTGTATCAAAGAGCCAATTTTTAAATAATTTCATCATTTTGTAGTCGCTATAAACACTCCATTCCAATCTGCAGGTAGGTCTTGTGTTTTCATATATTCACAGCGTTCTTTCCACATATTGTAATAGTTTTCCATTTTACCGTCAAAGTTACTGTGTAATTGTTCGCATAATCTTATTGCTTCGTCAAAGTTTTTCTTTTTATACTCTTCGTGCATTTGTGAATGGTATTTCTGACTGGTTCTATATGCTGGCTTAATATCATCTAACACTGTCCAAATACCAATACCAACTGATTTTCCTTTTACTGCTAAATCATCAACTTTCAAATAAAAGAAATCATCTTTAGTACGTTCATATGTGTTTTCACCTATAAGCAACACACACCCATACTCCTTACATTTAGATTCTATTCTAGCGGCTGTGCTGACTGAGTCTCCGAGGACGTCATATGAGTGTCTTTGTGTGCTTCCCATTTCTCCCAAATAACCAAGACCAGTATTAATGCCAGCCCCCATCCCAACACGAGGTCTGCCGTCCTTCTCAAGTTTTTCATTAAATTTCTCCACTGCTTTTAACATCTCTAAACCACAATGCACAGCGGTATGTGGATGTTCATAATCGTCTATTGGTGCATTATGAATATGCATACTAGCATCACCAATGTATTTAATAATCATCCCATTCATGTCTAATACAGGTTGTGTTATTGCATCCATATATCCGTTCATTATTTTTGTCAAGCCTTTTACGTCATCTCCAAAACTTTCGCCTAAAGGAGTAAATCCACGCAAATCACTAAAGCAAATACTTACCTCACGTTTCATTCCTTCCTTAATAAGTGCAGGATTTTCTTGTAACATACGAACTACTGTTGGTGATGCATAACCTGCAAATTGTTTTTTAATTTCTTGTTTTTGCAAAAATTCGTCCAAGAATTTTATAATATATCTTGCAAGACCTACAACTAATAAAAATGTTGCTGGTATAAATCCGTCCACGAGCAAACCGTACTGTGTGAAAGCATACCAACTGATGCCTATACTGCCACCTAAAGACAACACAAAAAAGGCTATACCTACATACGTCCATCGAGCGATTAAAATTAGAAATATACCAGCTAACACAAAGGCGGCAAATTCAGCCCATTGTTCTGCATCAGGATGTCTTGCAATATTTGATTCGTTAAATACTGTTCCTAGCAAAACTGCTTGTATTTCATGAGGAAAAATAGAACCTTTTGCAGTAGCAAGTGGTTGTGTAATACCAGGAGCTGTCGGTCCAACAAATACAATGCCACCTTTAAAATCATCAGGCAGATTATCTAAATTATGCGATTTATATTTTTGGCTCCAGTCTATCCAAACTTCTCCAGTGCTACTTGTTTGTATTTGTCCAAATTGAGGAATACGCAATTTATCCACGCCCAACTCATTAAGTTTAATTTGAAAGCTAGGATCTCCTACTATTACTCGTAAAACCTCCATAGTTATGTTTGGATATAACACTCCGTTACTAGCAACTACTAAAGGAATTCGTCTAGTTACGCCGTCTATTTCAGGCCATGCATTTGTAATACCAGAACCACTTGCACTTTCTTGTATCCCAGGTACATTTGCAATTATGCCTGGAACATTGGGCACTCTATCTAAAAAATTTGGATTAATAATTGTAGCACCAGGATTTGTAGCAATATTTTTATCAGTAGGTGCACCTAATAATGGAAGTATTACAGGCAATTCATTTAAAGTAACAACAAGATTAAAATCTTCTCCTGACCTATCAACTTCACTCATAAGCACATTAAAAACTACAATACCTGCACCTCTTTCAAATAAATCAACTATTATATCGCTGTAAACACTTCTTGGAAATGGCCATTGTCCGTTTTTATCAATACTAGCTTGATCTAAATTGACCGTATATATGTTATTATCAACTAAAGGCTGATTTATAATAAGTGTATCAAAATATCTTAATCTAATTGTCTCTAACAAATTGGGGTTTAAAACGTATAACCAGGACAAAAGTCCTAGTAATAAAATACTCCATATCGGTGACAATAAAAGTTTTCGCATTATCCTACGGCACGTTTTTTAGTGTCTTGTAATAATTTTTGTTCAATATGACCAATTAAAACTTGTCTCATTGATACCGCTCTGTTTCTATCAGTAAATGAATATTCTCTTACATCATCAGAATCTAGCCTTATAGAAAATACGTAAAAAGTTCCTTGTTTAGTAATATTTGAAGCTGATCCATTTGCCATTCTTGAAATGTCAACTTTTTTACCAAAATTTGTTTCAATAATATTGTTCATTTTGTCCTCCTATATTATACTTATCCTATTTTCGGAGACGTATTTTATACTTATATATTATTTCATCTTGGCAAATGCTTTTTGGAGTGCATCATCTAGCTCTTTATCGGTTTGTGTCATTTGTTGATATATTGATTTTTTTGGCTGTAGTTTAGCACGTATATCTGACATTTCTTCTCTAGTATCTTGTTTTTGTATTGATGCAGGAGTTGACCTATTTTTTGAATCAATAGATTTTATTGTAATTTCTTTTTTATCAAAACCCATTCTTTTATTCATCATAAAAATTCTTTGCTTTAAATTACTAACTTTAGATTCAATATCTTCTATATCAATTAGAGCAAATTTTTTTTGAAGGGTAGATAGTTCCTTATGAATTAATTCTATATTCATATCCATATTTATTTACTTACCATTTAAACGAGCCCAATGTTGTTTTTTCTTTTCTGCTTTTATAAGTTCACTTGTTCTTCTAAATCTTTTCATAGTGGAATGCAGATTAGAATTATACTTTACAAACATTAATTGTGGTTGTGCTAAACATTTAGCAAAAGGACCTCCAGCAGTCACTATATTATCATCGTCCTTAAATTTCAAACAAGTCCTCTATCATACAATACTAGATATATAAAGCCGGATACCATTCCCATAACTATTAAACTAGCGACACCTATCATTACCCATTCAATAACTTTTTGTCTATATTCTTGCTGAGCATATATCGCCGCTTGGCGTTTTTTACGGATATCTGCTTCTGTCCTAATTAATTCATCCCAAGCACTTGGACCTCGAGTAAAGCTTATCAATTGTCTCAGTTCCTCACGCATATCTTCAGCTTGCTTTTTAGCCATAAAAGCCTGCAATGCTTCTTCTTCTACTGAACCTGCCGCAAAAAGTTTTTTAAACAATGGCGGTTTTTTAGAATAGTCTTCAGCTTTTTTAATATCTGACACTGCTCCCATCCATCTTCCTAAATCTCCAGCCATCGATTCTATTTCACGTCCAGCTTGAAATCCTTGTTTGATCGTGTTGAAAGCCGCCGTTGCTGTGGCTACTGCCGTAATTGGATCAATCATTACTTATTCCCTCTTATCTGCCCTCACAAGTATTTATCTACGCAGATAAGTTAAAAAATATTACAAAGGTGCAACAAATTGTTACGCCTAGTTTTGATTTATTGAAATTGCACATCCTGTAGCATCTGTGCATATACCAGTTAAATTATATGTCTGAGCAGTACCAGCCATTTGACTTACAGTTAAATTATAAGCACCACCTCCGTTTGTTAGGTCAATATTTGATGTGTGGTTGGCGTTACGTTGTGCAACATCAACTGTGTGTCCATCATCTAACTTAATGTCAGCAAATACATTATTATTATTGCCACGCTGTAATAGTTCCACATCATTACCATCACCATTTATTTCTATATAGCCTTCATGGTCACCACTGCCTCTTTGAGTATGTTTTACTGTATTGTTACTTCCATTAACATAGTTTGCAAAGTGTTGTCCGCCATTGCCTCTGTCATCTGTTTGATAACTTTCTAATACATTGGCATTGCCTGTAACTATCCAATATGCTTCGTTGTCTCCAGTTTCATCGTTATCTACTGTGCCATCTTCATGTTTACCTTGCCATGCTTTAATGTCATTATTGCTACCATTTACCACAACACGCATAATATTATTGTCTTGATCTTGTATTTGCACATCGATATCATTATAATCTCCATTTAAAACTTCAACATATGCATTATTACTATCTCCATTTACAATTACATCCATAGTATTATTTTCGTCTCCACCGTTTCCTATTTCTGTATGAGTTACATTTGTGTCTCCGTCAATATCTAAAGTTATAGTATTATTGTTACCATGATTATCCACCGCACTAACATTACCATCACCATCTTGTGTGATTGTAATAATTTGATTTCCCCCGTGAGTCCAAAAACCTGCTCTATTATTATCGCCGGTTTGTGTGACAGTGAATAGTTTATTATTACCACCAATAACTGCATCACCGCTAACTGTGTTTAGACTTCTTATTTTATTATTGTCACCATCTTGCGTAATATTACTATCAAACAAATCACCTGTTTGACGAATATAAATTTCATTACTAAAAGCCACGTTGCTTAATAACAATATTGTTGCCGCCGCCTGTGCCAACACGATACCCGTATTCACTAAAGCCTCCTTGTTCCATATCAATGTTATAACCATATCCTTGTGATAATCTTAATTCAAAAAAATGTTGAACACCTTCTTTGCGTCTTACAATAAAATTTGGATAAACTTCATCATAAAATATACCTGTGTCTGGATCTATTCCAAAAAATTTCTCTTTGAAAAATTCCATATTTTGCACTGAAAGTTCGTCAAACCATTGTGCCATTATTTGTTGTAATTGTTTTTCTAATGCATCATAAAATGCTTCATTGAAATATGTTGTTGTATCTAAATCTGTTACCCATATATTCTTTATACCTTCAACCAAAGGATCTTGATCTAATTCATCAAATTTCAAAAAATCAATATCAAGTAAATTAGTGTTAGGTAATTTTTTAAGTAATTCTTCTGTGTAAGGATCTGATTTTCTTATTATTAGCATAGCACTTAACAACTTTTCAGGTATATCTAACACAACAGTAGGACCAGGAACAGCCGCTCTATGGGGAACAACTGTAGTTTGAAAAGCTTGATTCATTATAACTGTACCTACATCACTGTGTACTGATATTTCTCCTACTAAACAATATCCAGCATCATTACAACTTGGTAATAAAGTAATCATAGATCCACCTATTTCGTCAACTATCATCATAAAATCTGTGCCTCTTACATTTATAGTTGCACTTGGCGTTCTAATGTTTACTCTTTGTCTACTATTTTTTGCTATTTGTCCTGAAGCATATCTTACAGCACCTAAAGTTGCCTTCATACTGAGTGTGCCAGTACCATTAGATGGATCATATATAAATTCATCAATAGTCATTCTGCTATGTTCAGTTACGTCAACTCTTGTATCATCGATAAAATCTAATCTAAGCTTACCTTTAGCAGTTATAATGTTATCTTGCATTTGTAAATCTAAACCGACTTGACCATTGAATTTTTCCGCATCACGTTTAATAGTACTTGATCCGCTACTTTGCGTTACTTCGCCAATTGATGCAAAAACAATATTTGCATAAAATAAAAAAAATATAATATATTTTACCATTAATCACTCTGTGTAATGTTTACTTCCATTCCGTCTCCTGAAAATGTTCCGTTTACAGTATTATCGTTTGTTCCGCTTTGTGTAACAGTGAAATGATTGGCGCCTCCTGTGATATCAAGTATCACAGTGTGTCCTTGAGAATCACCATCACCGTCTATATCTAGGTCAATCATATTACCACCCTGTCCAGTAGTATGTCCTGTGCTTACATTATTTATTGTACCAGATGCGTTTGATGCACTGTTATCACTGGTAATGTCTATCGTAGCTGATACGCCATCAACTTTTGCAGTAAGTACATTTCCGTCACCATCTATTTCAAATGAAATATCAGCATCAGCACCATCTGCACTTACACCTATTTCAAAATCAAAAATATTGGTATCTCCAGTTGTTGTGATATCTAATTTTACTGTTTCACAGTTAGTGCCGTTTGAATCACAAACTAGATCTACAGTATTGGTATTTCCTGTGAATGTCCAAGTACCTGTATATGTGTTACCATTTATTACAGCCGCTATATCGTTATCATCTCCTGTTTGTGTTATAGCAAAGGTGATATCGTCACCGGTTAAATCTATCGCGGTAGTACTATCACCAAACTGGTTGTTTTGTCCATCCTGTGTAATGTCCAGGTCTAGATTGTCCCCCACCTGTTCTATGTAGATTTCATTTCCCAATGCAGACGATGAAATAGACACAAACAGGAGGATCCATGAAAAATTTTTTAAATTCATATATTTAAGCCCTCCGGCCTTGCGGCCAATAATATTTATAAAAATGCATCTGGCTAAATACTGCACTATTTGCAAAGTAGTTGTTTGCAGTAATAACATTGCACTTCTTAATTGTAATGTTATTTACTGTAAATATATTTACAGATAAACTAGTATATTATGAATTATGGAACTAAAACATTTAAAATATATAAAAGACGAAAACGAAAAAATTAGAATAGAGCAAGATGCTTTATGGGAAGCTTTAGAAGATTTAGTTCCTATAAATTCTTTTAATGACTCTTATAGCTTAACTGAAGAAATGGAAAATTTAGAAATGTCTGCTATAAATGATGCATTAAGTAATTCTAATCAAAATAGGACAAAAGCCGCTAAGTTATTAGGTATTGGAAGAACAAATTTAATAGCTAAAATGAAAAAATATTGTATAAGTTAAGCTAATTATTCTTTAAATTCCCATAGTCCTTGATTGACACCTTGATAAATTAATTCTATCACAGCGGCTTCTATTGCTGATCTAACCGAGTAATTTGTTGGTTCATTTACAGACGATCCTGTTTCTATTTCTAAGGCTTTAGTTCCTAAATCTAAAAATTTAAAAACATCACTACTTGTTCTATAACTTGCTATGCTTTTTTCAGCCGCTACGCTTATTAATACCCTTCCTGTACTAACACTTACTAATCTCATTGCTACAGTTACAGTATCAACTCTATATTCTTGTAAAATACCTATACCGAAATATCTTGCTCCAGTGCCTCCTGTAGTAATATTACTATCAAAACCTACAATGCCGCCTTCTAACAATAAGCCAGCAAATTTCATAGGTGATAATTGAACTGGATTTTCTTCGTAATTTTCTCTTGTGTTTCTTATCAGCTGTCGTTCTTTTATTACGTGATCCATACCAACACGTTCTACAACCTCAAACCAAGTTCCGTTTCCAGCTTGTAGCAAAGCATCAATTACCCAAACTTCGGAGCCTTGTGTTACAGCTGAGCTTAAATTTGCAATGTTATCGGCTGGTTTTCTTTGACCTGTTTTATCAGTAAAACTATATACACCTACTGTCATTGGTGGGCCATTTATAGGTTTAATTTCGTTAAGTTCTAAGGTTAATGGATTATCCTGCACTTTTGGTTTAGTTTCTAAAAGTTTTGGTAATTCACCAGTAACACTACAACCAGAAACAGTAAATGCAAAAAATAGTAAAATTAAGTATTTCAAAAGTTAAATTCTCCTGCACCAGGAATTGTAATTTCAGTATAACCATCAGGTCCGTCAACAATTAGTGTAATTGCACCCGAAGAAGTATCTTTTGTCCAAGTTAATGTAGCATCTTCTACTTCGGTTGTTCCTGAAGAAGCACATTCAGGTTGGTCTTCTTCGCCGCACTGTGCAAACATATTGTCAACCATCTGTTTTGATAAAGTTGCATATATACGTGATTCCAAGTTTCGAATAAATTTATTTAGAACAGTATTTTCAAGCTCTCTAGCAATTCTATCAGCTTCAGCTTGTAATTCGTCATCGATGTCTTTTTGCCTATTAAATGATAATTGTTCTGTGCTCAACACATGAGCACTATAACCTATTCCACTAAAACTTGGATTTTTAAAATTATGTACTAAGTCTGCACCAGCATGACTAAATGTAGCAAATAATGAAAATAAAATTAAATATATGAGTCTAAACATTGATACCCTCCACAGGTATTTATTTCATAGTGGCTTGCATACTCATTCCACGTTGCTGACCCATTAAATACAAACCACCTAAGATAAAGTTATCAATTGCTTTACTTAAATCACTAAAATGCAGTGTGCTTACATTGTCACTACTTGCTTTCATAAGTAACATACTTGTAAATTGTTGTTTACCTTTATAACTTTCAAATGCAACTGGTGCAATATCAGCTCTTGTTTGATTAGGATATTTACTTGCTCCTGCCCTAATAAATTCTGGAGAAGCGTTTGGATATGCCAAGGCTAATAATTGTTCAAATATTTTTTTCTGTGTTCCTTCGTCTAATGGGGCATCTGGATTTTTCAAATAGTTAGGGTCATTTAATACAGCTTGAATACTTGGATGTGTTCCGCTATGTTCATATGGAACTATACTTTTTGGAAGTTTCTTTGGATCTAGAGGACTTTGGCTACTTTGTGCAAATGTTACCATTGGATAGTCATTCATTGCCGTCCAACGACCGCCACCGCCACCTTTGCCTTCTGAAGCTTTTGTTTTTACTTCTATTAAATCGTTTTTATATTTTAAATCATAACTTGCTTTAGGATCTGTACCAGCTGTTATTTCTCGATGAAAACAGGCAATAGCAAGTTCTCCAGGTCCTGCTTCACCAGCATTTTTACCAATCAAGCCAGGATCATTTATCATTGCTTTGAATACTGTTCTTGCTGTTTCACTTCCTTCAAACCAAGAATCCATTGATTTTGGTGAACCACTGTTATCTAATAATTCTTCAGCTTTGATCATATTTGAACGACCAAATTCACGCAAAAAATTAACCTTATCAGTGACAGGAATATCTAATCCCAAAATTATTTCACTTAATCGGCCAACAAATTTTTCTGCATCGCTGTCTTTTTTAAATGCAAATTTTGATATATTACCAATATTACTTTTTCTAAGCAACGATTGTATTCTATGAAGTACAGCAGGATCTGCAACTTGATTTACACGTTGGGCTATATCAGTTTGTAGTTTTTCTATTTCTGCATTATCAATAGGCTGAGTATCTAAACCAGCCATATCTTTTGCCGCAACCTCGTCGCCTGGTGCTTCTACAATTTTGATTTCATGGTAACGCATTGCATAATCTCCCGATAATGTATTTATGCAATGTCAGGGAATAAACATTCCTGCACAAAAACTTTCACATCTTCTTCATTAAGACCTAAGCTAGTCATTGTTCGTGGAGTATGTGGATTTTGTTTTTGGAAGTGTGCATATCTATTTTGTGCATTTCGCACTTCGTCTACATCTGCTTCGTTATTATAGTTGCCAATATCTGTTAGATACGAGTCAATACTATCTAAACTCAATTCAAGTAATTGATCTAATTCTTCTTTTTTATTAACATTACCAGCGGCAACCATATGTGGTGAAAAAATAGCTTTAGCCCAATCTGGTAAATCACGTTCTTTACGCCATTCTAACTTGCCAACTTCATAACCAAATGCTTCAATCATATTATGATTTGGCTCTATAGTTCTACTAAAGTCGTGAAAAAATCCTGTAATTTTTTTTGGTCCTGCAATTACATCTAGTCCAAATATTGGTCCATTATTATTTAAATGGGGAAATACACAACAATGCATCATCCATAATTTTTTAGATTCTCTTGCATCTACAACATCTACGTGAGCTCTTCTATAAGTATCACTATTCCATACACGATTAATCCACCCAGGCTGATTAAATCTATCCATTCCTGGTTCTTGTATCTCATTACCTGTATTATCAAAAGCATCAATCAACCTATCTTGTATTTCTGTTAATGTTTGCCAAACTTCACTCATTTAGATACTCCTCATATAATTCGTTCATAAATCTAAGACAAAGATTAGCTTCATCAATAAATTCAATATCAAGCATATTTGATAGATCACTTCTAAGTTTTTCTGATATATCAAAGCCTTTGTCATCTTCAAAATTAAACATAGTTTTTTGTCCCGGAACTTTATTTTTTAGTTCGGTATTTTCCATAATATCTTTTATATGTCTAACATATATATGAATAAGAAGTTCATCATGATCCAAAGTTTGCAAATATGCATTATACTTTATGACACCATTTGCATGAAGTTTTTTTGGACTACGTTTTATGTTATAGGTTTTTTCTAAATCTTTTAAATCAGCACTAATTTTTTTGATACGTTTGAGTTCAATAATACCTGTTAAATCACAAAATGATTCTAATGTTCCAATAATTATAAATTGATTATAAAGATAGCGATGATATAAAATAGGATCACTTAGATCCAAACTTTGAAGAGTAGAATTAGTGGTTTCAAAATTACTTGCTATTTCCTTATCAAACTCTTCAATCATCAAATCCTCATTCTTCTTCTATCTTAACCTTTAGTTGAAATCCATTTTGTCTTGCAAGATTTATTGTTTCTGTAGCTTTTTGCTCAGCGATTTCATAACTATATATACCTGCAACTCCACTGCCTTCTTCATGAATTTGAACAGTTAATGCAGTAGCGGTTTCAGTTGAATGCTTGAATACAGAAACTAATATAGAAACTACCCATTCCATAGGTGTTGTATCGTCATTTAAAAATATAACTTTACAATCTTTTGGTTCTTTTAATTCTATTTTGATACGTTCATCAATGACAACATCTGTGTCAACACTACTCATTTTTATATTCCTTTGATTCATAGAGGGTAAACAATGAAAAAACATTATATACCCTCTACTTTTACTGCTTATTTGATTTCAATTGTTTTAGGTTTTTTCTCTTCTGGAATGATTCGCTCTAATTCAATATAAAGCATACCATTCTCCATTCGAGAACCCTGAACAACAACATCATCACTTAGTGTGAAGTTTCTCTTGAAGCTTCTCTGTGCGATGCCTCTGTGAATCCAATCCCAAGTTCCGGTTTCTACTTCACCTTCTGGATTGTGTTCAATTGTAAGCACACCTTCAGCCACTGTAATAGTTACGTCTTCTTTTTTGACGCCTGCTAGTGCAATTTCAATTTGAAACTTTTCACCATCTCTGATGATGTTGTACGGGGGATACCCTGTGCTTGAAGTATTATGTTCGATATACTTGAACATGTCGTCAAATACTCTATCGAATCCTACTGCATAGGGTGTTAATTTATTAATGTCGAGGGTTGTTAATCTATTCATTTGCTATCTCCTTTATTAAGCAAGATTAATGTTAAAGTAGACCCATACTTGGCATCTACACTTTTATTTATCATCTGGGGATTAACCATGATCCCCAACGGGCATATTGA
>MDTD01169312.1_pt1 | contig 29167 bp, 25 predicted proteins | sample 811221 | NCBI WGS metagenome assembly MDTD01 (sample SAMN05326646, study PRJNA326480) | marine metagenome | isolation source: seawater | place: Pacific Ocean: South West | collected 2011 | reverse complement strand
TAGGCCAGCAGGCCCGGCACCTCCCCCGCCGCGAACAGCGCCTGCATGGCGCTGCGGTTGCCCTCCCCCTTCGCGGCCTCGAAGCCCTTGCGGTCGAGCCGCCACAGCATGCACCAGCAGCCGCCGGAACCGCCCTTCGCCCCCATCAGGGTCTCGAAATCGTCCCACCGGTCGGGCCCGGCCTCGTGCACGGCAATCGCCACGGCCTCGGTCACCTCGCACCCTCCCCCTTGCGTTTCCACCGGATGCCCCGCAGGCCGCGGCCTTCCAGAACCAGGATGCCGGTGATCACGGCGGCGGCGCCCAGAAGCTGCATCGGCGCCAGCACCTCGCCCAGCACGATCCAGGCCATGACGATGGTGGTCGGCGGCCCGATCGTGCTGACCAGTGCCGCACGTTCCGCCCCCAGCTGGCGCACCCCCTCGGCGATCATGAACAGCGGCAGCACCGTCACCGCGCCCACCAGCAGGGCCATCAGCCCCCAGGCGGTCGAGGTGAAGGCGGCCAGCTCCTCCAGCGGCGGGCGCAGGGCCAGGAAATGCGCCAGCAGGCCGGCCGTCGCCGCGGTCATCGCGAACACCGTGAAGCGCACGCTGCCGATCCGCGCCGCGGCCGCCTGGTTGGCCAGGAAGTAGAAGGTGAAGCCGACGGCGGAGGCGAGCGCCAGGGCGGCGCCATAGGCATTGGAATCGAACAGGTCGGCATCCAGCGCGCCCACCGCCAGCACGATGCCGAGATAGGTGATCGCCAGCGCCAGCAGGGTGCGCCCGGGCGGCAGCCGGCCGCGGCGGATCGCCTCCGCCAGCACCACGAAGCTGGGATAGGCATAGAGCAGCACCCGCTCCAGCGAGGCGTCGATCAGGCGCAGCGACTCGAAGTTCACCAGCGCCCCGACATAGTAGCAGGCAAGGCCCGCGGCGGCGGAGATCGCGATTCCCCGACGGTCCCGCATCACGATCCGCCCCCAGCCCAGTCGCAACCCCGCCCAGACCCAGAACACCGGCAGCGCCGCCGCGGACCGCACGGCGACCAGGGTGGTCACGTCCACCCCTTCGGCATAGAGCAGCTTCGCCAGGATGCCCTTGTTCGCCAGCAGCATGGCGCCGCCCATCGACAGGGCCAGGCCGAGCCACAATGCGGCCGGCGGGGGTGCCGCGGGCGGAACCGCCGCCGCGGCGGGCGCGGAATCCGGCGGCCTGTTTGCATTCGTTGTCATCGGCGGGTCGGAACGCTTTAATGGGCGCCCGCAACCGGCCTGCGGCCGGCGGGCATCGCTATCGTCTGCACCATATCGGGGAGAATTGTCATGGCCGATCCGAGATTGCGCCGCCAGCTGGCGGATGGGAAGTTCGTCGCGGCCCCCGGTGTGTTCGAGATGATCACCGCCCGCATCGCCGAAAGCATCGGCTTCGACGCGGTCTACGTGACCGGCTACGGCACCGTCGCCTCCCATCTGGGCCTGCCGGATGCCGGCCTGGCGACCTATACCGACATGCTGTCGCGGATCTCGCGGATCTGCGAGCTGTCCTCGGTGCCGGTGATCGCCGATGCCGATACCGGCTATGGCGGCCTGCTGAACGTGCAGCACACCGTGCGCGGCTATGAGCGCGCCGGGGTCACCGCGATCCAGATCGAGGACCAGGAATTCCCCAAGAAGTGCGGCCATACGCCGTACCGGCGGGTGATCCCGCTGGACGACATGCTGCGCAAGATCGAGGTCGCCGCCGAGGCCCGCAGCAGCGACGACTTCCTGATCATCGCCCGCACCGATGCGCGCACCGGACATGGCCTGGAGGAGGCGATCCGCCGGGCGGAGGCGTTCGGCAATGCCGGCGCCGACATCCTGTTCGTGGAATCGCCGGAGAGCCGCGACGAGATGGCGGAGGTCTGCCGCAGCCTGAAGAAGCCCTGCATCGCCAACATGGCGGATGGCGGCCGCACGCCGATCCTGCCGGCCGCGGAACTGCAGGAACTGGGCTATGCCCTGGCGATCTGGCCGGCGCTGGGCTTCCTGTCGATGGGCGCGGCGGTGGCGCATGCCTACAAGCGGTTCAAGGAGACCGGCAGTTCCACCCACGACGACGTGCCGCTGTACAATTTCCAGGACTTTTCGAAGCTGATGGGCTTCCAGGAAATCTGGGACTTCGAAGAGCGCCATAAGGAAGTGGCGGAATAGGCGGCACTGCCGCAAAGGCAGCAGGCAGCAGGCAGGCGGAAGGAGACGGGGCTATGGGCGTGAAGGTGGATGTCGGTCGGCTGCAGCAGACGGTGCGCGACCAGTTCGGCCTGGAGATCGACCGCGACCTGGCGGAGCGGATGCAGTCCACCATCGAGCCGGCGCTGGCCGACCTGGAAGCCGCACGGGCGAAGGTCGTCTTCGACGGCAGCGAGCCGGCCAGCTTCGACGCCGTGATGATGGAACTGGCGCCCGAGGCGGTGCGCCAGCAGGCGGCGGCTTTCCGGGGGACCAAGTGATGAGCGGGCAGAACCTCACCGACCTCGACCTGGTCGCCGCAGCCGAAGGTGTCGCGGCCGGCCGCTTCTCCGCCCGCGAACTGGTCGAGGCGGCGCTGCAGCGGATCGAGCGCTGGAACCCGGTGGTCAACGCCTTCATCTCCGTCGATGCCGATGCCTGCCTGCAGGCCGCCGACGCGGCGGATGCGGCGCGCGCGGCCGGGCGCGACCTGGGGCCGCTGCATGGCGTGCCACTGGCGCACAAGGACCTGTTCGACCGCAAGGGCTACCAGGCGACCTGCGGCTCCAAGGTGCGCCGCGACCGGGTCGCTGCCGGCACCGCGACGGTGCTGGAGCGCCTGGACGCGGCCGGCGCGCTGAACCTGGGCGGGCTGAACATGTCGGAGCTGGCCACCGGCCCGACCGGCCATAACCTGCACTACGGCCATTGCCGCAATCCCTGGAACCCGGAGCGGTTCACCGGCGGTTCCTCCAGCGGCACCGGTGCCGCCGTGGCGGCCCGCCTGGTGCCCGGCGGCCTGGGCACCGACACCGGCGGTTCGATCCGCCTGCCTTCCGCCTTCTGCGGCATCGTCGGCCTGAAGCCGACGCAAGGCAGGGTCAGCCGCCACGGTGTGATGGGGCTCAGCTTCTCGCTGGACAATATCGGGCCGATGACCCGCACCGTGCGCGACTGCGCCCGCATGACGGACGTGCTGGCCGGGCACGACCCGCTGGACACCACTTCCGCCCGCCTGCCGCCGCCGAACTGCGAGGCGGCGGTCGGCCGCTCCGTCCGCGGCCTGCGGGTCGGCGTGGTGGAGGACGGCCACTACACCCGCTACCTGTCGACGGAGGCCGCCGCGCTGCTGGAGGATGCCAAGGCGGTGCTGGCCGAATGCGGCGCCACCCTGGTGCCGGTCTCCCTGCCCCACCAGGAGCTGCTGGCCAACCTGTCGAACATCTTTCTCGGGGCAGAGGCCTGCATGTATCACGGCCGCGACCTGATCGAGCGCCCCGACGACATCCAGCCGCAGGTGCGCGCCCGCCAGATGGCCGGCTTCGGCTATCCGGCCCTGGCCTATACCCGTGCCCTGCAGCTGCGCGGGCCGATCCTGCGCGAGGTCGTCGCCACCGGCTTCGCCGGCGCCGACGTGATCCTGCTGCCGATCATCAACACGACGGCCCGCGGCATCGCGGAAACCGACGTCGGCAGTGCCCCGGGCATGGCGGAGTTCATCGCCCAGGTCTCCAACTGCAGCCGGCCGCTGAACTATCTGGGCCTGCCCGGCCTGGTCAGCCCCTGCGGCTTCGATTCCGAAGGCATGCCGATGGCGTTCCAGCTGATGGGCCGGCCCTACGACGAGGAGACCCTGTTCCAGGTCGCCGCCGCCTACGAGGCGGAGACCCGCTGGTGCGACCGCAGCCCGCCGGAACCATCCTGACAGGCGCTGCTCTGCAGGCCTGGTATCGCGGGGGCGACATCAAGGGCGCGGTGCCGCGCCATCATTCGTCGCGGGTCACCGAGACCTCGACCTGCATGCCCAGGAATTTGCCGCCGTCGTGGTGGTAGGTGCCGCTGACCGGCACCGCCTGGGCCGGCGACCGGGTGGTGCCGACCCGGATCAGGTTGCGTCCGGCCACGATCCTGTTGGTCGGGTCGAATTCCACCCAGCCGGCACCCGGTACGAAGACATCCGCCCAGGCATGGGTGGCACCGGCACCACTCACGGTCGTCGCATCTGGCGCATCGCTGCCGGGGTCGTAGAGATAGCCGGTGACGAAGCGCGCGGCGAAGCCCAGGATCCGCGCGGCCTCCATATAGAGCAGGGCGAAGTCGCGGCAGGTTCCGCTGGCCGTGCGGATCGTCGTGCCGGGCGACTGCACGCCGTATTCCTCGCGGCGGCTGTAACGAAAGCCGCTATGGACTGCGTCGCCGAGCAGGTCGAGGACCTGCAGGCTGCCGGCCGGCAGGTCGGGAATCGCCTTGGCGATCCACTGTTTGACCATGCTCCTGTCCCTGGGGAACAGAAGCGACAGGTAGGGCGCCAGATCAAACGCCTCCTCCGTGTCGTAGCGGAAGGGATAGGGGCCGGCATAGCGGGACAGCCGCGACACGGGCTCGTCATAGCCATAGCGCCGCAGCCGCAGCCCGCTTAGGATGATCAGTTCGGCCGCGGCCCGGTGGAACGTGAGGATTGCCACCGAGTTACCGAAGGTGTCGTAGGCCCAATGCACATCCGCCTCGGGCGAAACCGACAGGCTGGAGTCGAGGACCCGCATGTCGTGGCTGTCGCGCGGCCTGATCATCAGGTGGTGCGGACCGAAGGTCACGTCTCGGTCATAGGCATAGCGCGTACGATGTTGGACGCGGAACGTCCTCATCGCGCAACGACCTGCAGCATGAGATGGCTCGGCAGACAGCGATCCGGAAAATCCATGAGTGCCACAGGCTGATGGGTGCCGCCGGCTGATCAGGGTCGCCGGCCTGCCGGCCGGTCCAACCACCACGGTCGCCGGACGCGTCCCCGGGACGATCCCTTTTGCCTTCAGCCGGCGGGCGGCAGGAAAGTTTCATTGCGGCATGCATGAACGGCGGCCGGCACAGGCCGACCTCGACTGTACGCCGGTTCAGAAAGGACAGCCATGCATATCCGTATCGGCTTCGAGATCACCGTCGACTGCCCCCGCGAGACCCCCCTCATCCTCGCGCTCAGCCCGCACAGCTCCTATGGCGGCCGGGTGATCGGCTCGGACCGGATCCGGCTGCAACCGGAGATCCCGCACGACACATACGCAGATTCCTTCGGCAACCGGCGGACCCGGCTGCTCGCCCCGGCGGGGCCGCTGACCCTCTGGTCCGACTGTGTCGTGGAGAATAGCGGGGCGCCCGACCCCTATGACTGGAACGCCCGCCAGAACGAGATCATCGACCTGCCGGCCGACACCCTGGCCTACCTGACCCCCAGCCGCTACGTCGATTCCGACGGCATGATAGAGCGGGCATGGGCATTGTTCGGCAAGACGCCGCCCGGCTGGGCGCGGGTCCAGGAGATCTGCAACTGGGTCCACAACAACATGACCTTCGGCTACCATTTCGGCCGTCCCGACAAGACAGCGACGGATGCCCTGCGCGAACATACCGGCGTCTGCCGGGATTTCGCCCAGTTGGCAGTGGGATTCTGCCGGGCGATGAACATTCCGGCCCGCTATGCGAGCGGCTATATGGGCGATATCGGCGTCCCGCCGTCCGGCCCCGGCGATTTCTGCGCCTGGTTCGAGGTCTTCCTGGAGGACCGCTGGTACACCCTGGACGCCCGCCACAACACGCCGCGGATCGGGCGGGTCCTGATGGTGCATGGCCGCGACGCGGCGGACAGCGCGATGATCACCTCGTTCGGCAGCTACGATCTGACCTTCTTCCGAGTCTGGACCGACGAGGTCGCCGGGCCGCAATCGGATCGGGACCTGCTCGCCCTGCTGGAGGACAGGCCGCTTGCCCCGGCGCTGACCCTCGCCCCGGTCGTCGCGCAGGCCCAGGGTTAGCGGCGCCGACGCCCGGAGACGATAGGCTGCAGGACGGTCAGTTGCGATGGCGCGGCATCGCCTGCACCTGCGCCCGGCTGGCGTTGGCGCGGAGCCGCAGGTCGCTGCCGTCGGTGCGGCGCAGCACCGTCACGTCCCGTGCCGGCAGGGCAACGGTATGCGCCCCGACACCGAGCAGGCCGCCCATCTCGACGATGAGCGCCATGACGATGCCGCTGTCGGTCTCCTCGACCGCGCGGACCCTGCCGATCCTCTCACCTTCGCTGCCATAGACCTCGGCGTTGCGCAGCATCTTCGCGGTCATCTCGCCCATCGCCGCGTGGCGATAGCCGTCGCCGCCCGCCGTGGCCACCGCCGTACCGCTCCCGGCGGCGGCCAGCGGGATCCGGCTGTCCACCGTCGGGGCGGACATGCCCCCGGCCGGGGCCATCGCAAGCGGCTTCATGCCCGCGCCGGCCCCCTCATAGGCCGGCGCGGCCCGCAGGCTGTCGCGGGTCGCCGCAAGCAGCAGGATCCTGCCGCCGCCTTCCCCGGCCTCGCCGGCCACGCCGACCGCATCGATCGGAACCGCCACGATCTTGCCTGTGGTCCCGACAAGGCGGCCGACATCGACAAGCACCGCGCGGACGGCGCCCTCCCCGGTCAGCAGAATGTCGGTGACGGTCCCCAGCTTCTGCTTGGGCAGGGCGCGCGCGAGCATGCCCACCTGCGAATTGCCGGCCAGCCCGGCGACCTGCTCCACCAGCGGGGCGTCGGCGGCATGCACCGCCGCGCCGATCAGGTCGCTGGCCCGCAGGTCGCCCGCCTGCGGCGCTGCGAGATAGACGATCTCCGCCTGCGTGCCGCCGCCGGAGCCACCGCCGGCACTGCCAGCGGCACCTTTGCCCGCCTCCTGTGCCGCGGACGGTATGGGTCCGACAGCCAGCAGGATCGCCGCCAGGAATGCCAGCGCCGCCGGGACCAATGCGCCCCGGACCAATGCGCCCGGGGACTCAGGTTGAACCGGCAGCTGCGGGGGCATCAGGCCAGCTTCAGGCCGATGATGCCGGCGACGATCAGGCCGACGGAGACGAAGCGGATCGCGTTCGCCGGCTCGCCCAGCAGCCAGATGCCCAGGAAGAAGGTCCCCACGGCGCCGATGCCGGTCCAGACCGCATAGGCGGTACCGACCGGAATCACCCGCTGCGCCATCAGCAGGAAGGCGCCGCTGACCACGATGGAGACCACGGCCAGCATCAGCGGCCAGAACTTCAGCCCCTGGTCGGTCCAGCCGAACTTCAGGCCCATCGGCCAGCCCCATTCGGCAATGCCCGCCAGCAGCAGATAGATCCAGGCCATATCGTTCCCCGCGCATCCGGTTTCCCCTGCATCCCGGTTACCCGATGCGGCCCGGCGTGTCACGGTCACGCCGGCGGCGGGCGTACCGCATGACACCAGCTCATGCCTCGGGTTCGTTATTGTCCTTTGCGGCAAGCCGCCCGGCGCCGTAAGCAGAAGCGGCCTCTTCACCCTTCACCGCCAGCGGCGAGGACGAACATGACCATGACCGGCCGCATGCCCGGCGCCGCCGCCATCCTGATCGGTGCGGCGGTGATGATGACCCTGACCATGGGCCTGCGGCAGAGCCTGGGCATCTTCATGCAGCCGGCGGTGGAGGAGATCGCGATCACGGTCGCGGAGTTCACCTTCGCGGTGGCCGTGCAGAACCTGCTCTGGGGCCTTTTCCAGCCCTTCGCCGGCGCCGCGGCGGTGCGCTGGGGCTACCGCCCGGTGATGATGTTCGGCGCGGTCGTCTATGCCGGCGGCATGCTGCTGCTGTCGCAGGCGGAGGGGATGCTGGCGGTGCTGCTGGGCGCCGGCCTGTGCATCGGCACCGGCATGGCCTGCGCCTCGGTGGCGATGGCGATGGCGGTCACCGCGCGGACCGTATCGGCTGCGCGGCGCTCCACCATGCTGGGGGTGATGTCGGCCGCCGGCTCGATCGGCACCCTGATCGCGGCACCGATCGGACAGTTCCTGCAGGATGCCGACGGCTGGCGCCTGGGCGTGCTGGGCTTCGCGCTGATGGCCGCGCTGATCGTGCCGGCCGCCTGGCTCGCCGGCCGCACCGACCGGAGGGCGGAACCGACCGGCGCGCAGGCCGGCCCGGTCGGCAGCAATGCCGACGGCCTGGGCGCCTGGGCGGCCACCCGGCTGGCCTGCGGCAACGGCCCCTTCCTGGTGATGACCGGCGCCTATTTCGTCTGCGGCATGCAGCTGGTCTTCCTGACCACCCACCTGCCCGCCTATCTGGAGATCTGCGGCATGGACCCGATGCTGGGCGCCACCGCGCTCGGCACCATCGGCGGCTTCAACGTGCTGGGCAGCCTGTTCTTCGGCTGGGCCGGCGGGCGCTGGAACAAGCGCCTCCTGCTGGGCGGCATCTATGTCCTGCGCTCCATCGTGCTGGCCTGGTACTTCATGGCCCTGCCGACGCCGGAGACGACGATCCTGTTCGCCGCGATGATGGGCTTCCTGTGGCTCGGCGTCTCGCCGCTGGTCGCCGGGCTGGTGGTGGAGATGTTCGGCCTGCGCTGGCAGGCGATGATCCAGGGCCTGGCCTTCATGAGCCACCAGATCGGCAGCTTCGTCGGCGCCTTCGGCGGCGGCTGGCTGTTCGACCGGCTGGGCTCCTACGAGCTGGCGGTGCAGATCGGCGTCGGCATCGGCCTGACCGCCGGCCTGGTGCAGATGCTCACCGCCTTCGGCGGCCCGACCCGCCTGCCCCGGCCGGCCTGACCGGCGGCTGCCTGGACAAGGCTCATCCGGGCGGTCCCGCAGCCCGTTTCTCTCGACACCGGCGCCGCTTTCTGCTGGAACATGCCACAGCGACGGAACGGCGTCTTTCGAACCGCCGTCCGCCGGGGGATGTCGCACCGCTTCGAGGAAATGCCCGTGACCGATACCAAGACCGTACTGATCGACCGCCATCCGGGCCGCTCGGCCCAGACCATCGGGATGGCCCGCGTGCTGGGCACCGATCCGGACCTGATCCACGAGCCGTCGGTCGGCGTGGTCGGCACCAAGGGCGACAGCCAGTGCTATCTCGGCGTTCAGGAAAAGGTGGAGGCGATCCATGCCTGCCTGAAGGGCCGGATCGGTCGCGAGGCAGGGCAGCTGAAGCTGCGCCTGGTGCAGCCGGAATTCACCATCGCCACCTCCGACGGGATCCGCAACGGCACGCGGGAGATGCGCTATTCCCTGATCGGGCGGGAGGTCACCAACGACGCCCTGTGCGAGCATCTGGAGGCGACCGGCCTGGCCGGCACCATCGCGGTGGTGGCCTGCGACAAGCCGCCGGTCGGCACCCTGGCCGCCCTGCTGGAACATAACCTGCCGTCGATCATCATGTCCGACGGCCCGATCCATCCCGGCCAGGACCCCAAGACCGGCGAGGCGCTGGACATCGTCAGCGCCTACCAGGTGGCCGGCAATCCGGACCCGGAGTTCCGCCACCACATCGCCTGCCATGCCTGCCCCGGCATCGGCAGCTGCGGCGGCATGTTCACCTACAACACCATGCAGACCTTCATCGGCGTGGTCGGCATGCAGCCGCTGCACATGGTGGCACCGGCCTCCGACGATGCACGCCGGGTGAAGGACTTTCCGGCGGAGCTGGTGGACCTGCTCGCCAACCTGATCGCGACCGACCTGAAGCCGCGCGACATCGTGGTGCGGGATTCGCTGCGCAACGCGGTGATCGTGGCGATGGCGGTCGGCGGGTCGACCAACGTCACGCTGCACGCGCCGGAGATCGCGCGCGCCGCCGGCTATGCCGATTTCTGGAAGGAGGTGATGACGCCGGAGGAGTTCAACCACCTGTCGCAGCATGTCGTGCCGGTGCTGACCGACGCGCGGCCCTACGGCAAATATTCGATGGTCGATATCGACCGGGTCGGCGGCGTGCAGATGATCGTGCGCGAACTGCTGGATGCCGGCCTGCTGAACGGCGATGTGATGACCTGCACCGGCGAGACCCTGGCCGACCAGGTCGCGCGGCTGGAGGCGAAGCCCGTCGACGGCACCATCGTCTATCCGGTGGCGAAGCCCTACAAGCCGACCGGCGGCCTGCGGGTGCTGGGCGGTAACCTGTCGCCCGACTTCTCCGCGATCCTGAAGCTGGCCGGCGTGGAAGGCGGCCTGGACGGCAATGTCTTCCGCGGCCAGGCGCGGGTCTTCGAAGGCGAGCGGCACCTGCTGGAGGCGCTCGACAAGGCGCCGGACAGCTTCCAGGACAAGGACATGATCATCGTCCGCTACGAGGGGCCGAGCGGTGCGCCGGGCATGCCGGAAATGCTGGACCCGACCTCCCGCATCACGACCCTGTGCCGGGAGCGCGGCATCGTCGTCGCCCTGATGACCGACGCCCGCTTCTCCGGCGGCTCGGTCGGCCTGGTGATCGGCCATGTCGGGCCGGAAGCGGCGCTGGGCGGGCCGATCGCCTTCATCGAAGATGGCGACGAGATCGTCGTCGACCTGAACGACAACACCCTGAACTGCCCCGCGCTGGACGATGCCGCCACCCTGAGGGCGCGCAAGGCCGCCTGGGAGAAGATCGTGGCGGACAATGGCGGCGTGCATCCCAATTGCGGCGCCGCCGATACCCGCCTGCTGCACCGCGCCCGCCACACCGCGGTGCCGGCGATCCGCGGCGGCGGCCTGCATCCCAACCGCGAGGTCTGGGTGCGCGAGCCGCGCGAGGCCGCGCGCTCCGGCTTCGTGCCCACGAACCGGCATCGGCCGGAGACGAAGAAGGCGTTCTGAGCGCCGGTCCGGGTGGCGCCGGCCTACGACGTCACCCGCCGGTTGCGGCCATAGACCAGCAGCATGAGGACGATCACCGCACCGTAGATGATCTGCCGGCCGGCCTCCGGCATCTGCATGATCGACAGGACCGAGTTCAGCAGGACGATCAGGATCACGCCGACCAGGGTGCCGGCATAGCGCCCCCGGCCGCCCAGGATGTGGGTGCCGCCCAGCACCACCGCGGCGATCGCCGGCAGCAGGAAGGCATTGCCCATGCCCTGGTAGGCCTTGGCCGAATAGCCGGTCAGCAGGATGCCGGCGATCGCGGCGCAGAGGCTGGAGATCACGAAGGCGCCGATCACCACCCGCCGGGTGCGGATGCCGGACAGGAAGGCCGCGCCCTCGCGCGAGCCGGTGGCATAGAGGGCGCGGCCGAAGCCGGTGCGGGTCAGCACCACGACGATGACGGCGGACACCGTCGCCCAGACGAAAATCGCTGCCGGGATGCCCAGGATCGGCTCTTTCGCCAGGAACAGCATCAGCGGGGTCGCCTTGTCCTGCGGGGCGAAGCCGCCGGTCTGCGCCACCATCAGCCCGCGCAGGACGGTGTCGACCGCCAGGGTGAAGATCATCGAGGGGATGCGCAGCCAGGCGACGCCGAGGCCGTTGACCAGCCCGACCAGCACGCCGACGCACAGCGCCGCGGGCACCGCCAGGTCGCCGCCCACAGCGGTCGCCGTCATCGCCGCCGCGGTCAGGGTCCAGGGAATCGACAGGTCTATATGGCCCAGCAGGATGACCATCATCATCCCCGCCGCGCAGATCCCCAGGAAAGCGCCGGTCTGCAGCTGCTGCAGCAGGTAGTTCGGCGACAGGAGCGGCGCGGTGCCGGTGGTCGACAGGGTATAGCCGGTGCCGGCCAGCAGGATCGCCAAGACGAACAGGGAGGCAATGGCGATCGGCCGGTTCTCGGCCGAGAGGAGGCTTCGCATGGCGGTCACCTGAACAGGTCCAGCTTGTTCTTCACCCGCAGCCCCCGGTAGGCACCGACGGAGATCGCGGTCAGCAGCACCAGCCCCTCGATCAGCGGCTGCAGCAGCGGGTCGATGTCGAGGATCCGGAAGTAGAACGAGATCACCCGCAGGATCATGGCGCCGACCAGGCTGCCGATCGCGCCGCCCGCCCCGCCCAGGAGCGAGGTGCCGCCCAGCACGACCGCGGCGATGGAATTCAGGGTATAGGCGCCGGCCTGCTGGATGTCGGCATTGCCGGACGCGGTCTGGATCGCCAGGTAGAGGCCGCCGCAGGCGGCCAGGAAGCCGCCCAGGGTGAAGGCGGCGATCTTCGCCCGGTCGATCGGCAGGCCGGACATGTAGGCCGCGCCCTCCGCGGAGCCGATGGCATAGACCGTGCGGCCGGTCACCGAGCGACGGAACGGCAGCCAGACGAAGACGGCCACCGCCAGGACCAGCAGCACCGGCACCGGGATGTCGGCGACCGGCTGCAGCCACCAGGCGCGGCCGTCGTCGGCGATGCCGTAGGTTTCCGCGAAGTCGAAGACGGAGTTGGTCAATGCCCAGCTCAGGTCGCCGTCGACCTCGCCACCGGGCTTCGGCCGGATCAGCAGCGCCATGCCGATGGCGACGGCGCCGGTGGCCAGGGTCGCGATGATCGGCTGGATCCGGCCATAGACCACGATGCAGCCGTTCATCAGCCCGAACGCCGCGCCGCTGAGCAGGGTGATCGCCATGCCCAGCAGGATCTGCAGCGGCGTGCCGTTCACCAGTTCCGAGGCGATGCAGCTGGTCAGGGTCATCACCGCGCCGACGGAGAGGTCGAGCCCGCCCAGCAGGACCGGCGGGGTCTGCGCCATCGCCACGAAGGCGATGGCCGCGGTCTCGTTCGCGTTCTGCACCGCGACCGCCGATGAGAAACCCCGCGGGTGCAGCATGTTGTAGGTCAGGGCCAGGACCAGCAGCAGCAGGACCGCGCCGGCAAAGCCGGCGTTCTGCAGCAGCCAGCGTTTCCAGGCGGCGGCGGCCGTCATCCGGTCACCGCCCCATGGCCGGCAGGCCCGGCGCCGGTATCGATGCTGCCCCCGGCCCAATGTTCAGGGAGGCGGCGATCAGGCTCTCCTCGGTGACCGTGTCGCCGGACTGTTCGCTGACCACGCGGCCGTCATAGAGCACGGAGACGCGGTCACAGCAGCCGATCAGCTCCGCATAGTCGGAGGAATAGAACAGGATCGCCTTGCCCGATCCGGCCAGGTCGCGCATCAGGCGATAGATCTCCTGCTTGGTGCCGACGTCGATGCCGCGGGTCGGGTCATTGAGAAGGATCACGTCGGGATCGATCGCCAGCCATTTGGCGATCACCACCTTCTGCTGGTTGCCGCCGGACAGGGTGGTCACCGCGTCCGTCAGCGCGCCGACCTTGATGCGCAGCTTCGCAACCCCCGCCTCGATCGCATGACGGGCCCGCGCCGGCTCGATGAACGGCCCGCGGGAGACCTGCGCATAGCTCGCGGCCAGCAGGTTGTCGGCCACCGACATGCCCAGCATCAGCCCCTCCGTCTTGCGGTCCTCAGGCACCAGGGCGAGACGGGTGGCCGCCGACCGTGCGGCCGCCGGCGATGCCGGCAGGCCATGTCGGCCGCCGATCTCCACCTCGCCGTCGACGTCGCGCAGCACGCCGAACAAGGCGAGCAGCAGCTCCTTCTGCCCCTGCCCGTCCAATCCGCCCAGGCCGACGATCTCGCCGCGATGCACCTCGATGTCGACGCCGCGCAGCTTGTTGCCCCAGCGCAGGCCGCGCACCCGCAGCAGGGGCGCCGGCCGCGCCGCCGCCGAAAGCGACCCTGGCGGCGGCTTGGGCGGGAACTGCGCCTCCACGTCGCGGCCGATCATCAGATGCACGATCTCCCGCTCGCTCCGCTCGCCCTTGGCGAAAGTCTCGATATGCCGGCCGTTGCGGAACACGGAGAGGGTGTCGCACAGGGCATCGACCTCGTGCATGCGGTGGGAGATGAACAGGATGGCCGCGCCCTCCGCCTTCAGCCCGGCCAGCAGGTCGTAGACGGTGGCGACGTCGCGCGCGGTCAGCGCCGAGGTCGCCTCGTCGAGGATCAGCACCTTCGGATCGCGCCCCAGAGCCTTGGCGATCTCCACCATCTGTCGGCGGGACAGGGACAGCTCCCGCACCAGCGCATGGGGATCGACATCCTCGCACCGGACCCGGGCCAGCAACGCCTCCGCCCGGGCCGCCTGGGCGCGGCGGTCGATCAGGCCGAACCGGCGCGGCGGCCGGTCGATGGAGATGTTGTCCGCCACGCTCAGGTCGGGCACCAGGGAGAGTTCCTGGAACATGCAGACGATGCCCGCGGCGGTCGCATCCCGCGGCGCCGGAAAGCGCACCGGGCGGCCGGCCATGCGGATCTCGCCGGAATCGGGCTGCAGCACGCCCGCCATGATCTTGATCAGGGTCGACTTGCCCGCCCCGTTCTCGCCCAGGATGCCGTGGATCGCGCCCGCCGCGCAGGCGAAATCCACCTCCTCAAGCGCCCGGACGCCGGCGAAATGCTTGGAGATCCCGCGATAGGCGATGACGGGCTCCAGCTCGGTCATCTGCGCCCCCTTCCTGCCCGGCGACCGGCATCCCCCCGGCCGCGTCATGGAAGAAAAAGGCCCCGGGCCGAGGCCCGGGGCACCAGTCACCAGGAAGGGGCTATTTCACGTCGGCTTCGCTCTGCGACATGATCGCCGGCCCGGAGATGTTCACGCCGCAGGGCGGGAACTCGTTCACCGTGAAGAAGTTGTCCGGCAGGTCCGTCCAGTAGTTCACGCCGTTCTTCATGTCGCCATATTCCGCCACCGGCAGGGGGACGGAGATCAGCTGCGGCATCACCTTGCCCTCCAGCGCGGCAACGGCGGCCTTCATGGCGATCGCCACCAGGCCGGGAGACTGGCCGATGGAGATGCCCTTCAGGCCTTCGCCCGCATGCTTTGCCACCAGCTTGCGGAAGCCGTTCTCGGACTCGCCTGCGATCGGTACCATCGGATGGCCGGCATCCAGCATCGCCTGCACCACGCCGGTGGTGCCGCCCTGGGCCGCGACCGCGTCGAATTTGCCATGTACCGCGATGGCGTCGGCCGTCACCTTCTGCGCGGTGCCGTCGTCCCAGTTGCCGACCACCTGGACCACCTCCCAGTCGCCGCCCGACCCGTCCAGCACCTCATGGATGCCGATCGACCGGTCCCGGTCGACGGAGTTGCCGGGCAGGCCGCGCACCTCCAGGACCTTGCCGGAGGTCTTGCCCTCCGCCTTCAGTTCCTTCAGCAGGAATTCGGCCCAGGTCCGCCCCATTTCGAGCTGGTCCTCGTTCACCTGCATCACCTTGTCGGTGTCCAGGACATTGTCGAACGGCACCAGCACCACGTCGTTCTTGTCGGCCAGCCGGATCACCCGGTCGAAACCCTCGGGCGAGACGGCAATGGTGACGATGGCGTCATAGCCCTGGTTGATGAAATCCTCGATCGCACCCAGCTGCGCCGGCGCATCGGTGCCGGTGGAGACGACCTTGAACTCCTTGATCTTGTCCTTCATCGACGGGTCCTCGGCAAAGGCCTTCGCCGTCTTGATCATCTGGATGCGCCAGGTATTGCCGACGAAGCCGTTCACCACGGCGATCCGATAGGGGCCGGGCCGCGGCTCCCATTGGAAATAGGTCGTGTCCGCCGACCAGGGTGCGAAGCAGGCAGGGTCGGCACCCGGGCCGGCCACCTTCTCCGGCCCGGCCCAGGCCTGCGCATGCAGGATCGCGGCGGACAGCGGTACGGCCGCCAGCACGGCGGCAGCCTTCAGAAGCGGGTTCATGGTTTCTCCTCCCGTTTGGGGCCATGCCCTTTGCGGGTCATGGCCGGCTTTTCAGGGGCGTCTTGCGCGCCCCTTTCCTGTCATCGCCCGGCCCGTGGGGATCACCCCGCCGCCGGGCCGCTTCCCGAGACGGTCCTTAAGCGAGCTCTTCCTTGAAGTTGCGGAAGCCGATCATCAGGTGGCTGCGCAGGCGGTACTGGAAGGCCAGACGGTCGCCGGCGGCCAGCGCGTCGATCACCGAGTCATGCTCGGCATGGGTTTCCGTCTTGTAGCTGCGCCGCGTCTTGCCCTTCTGCATGATCCGCAGGATCACCGGCTTCATCACCTTGTAGACGTCCAGGATCGCGGCATTGTCGAGGATCGCCACCAGCCGGGTGTGGAACGCGAAGTCGAACTCCGACGCTTCCTGAATGTCGTGGATGCCATGCAGCCGGTCATTGAGCCGGCGCAGGTCGGCGACATCCTCGTCGCGCAGCCGGTCGAGGATCTGGTCGGCGGCGCCCACCTCCAGCAGGTCGCGGAATGCCTGCACGTCGGAGAAGGTCTTGCGCGAAACCTCCAGGGTGTCGAACGAGAACAGGTCGAAGGCGCGCGACATCCGGTTGTCGGTGATCGTGGCCCCCACCTTGGGGCGCACATCGACCAGGCCATAGGCCTTCAGGATGCGCATCGCCTCGCGCACCGTGTTGCGGCTGGCATTGCAGCGCAGGCCCAGCTCGCGCTCCGTCGGCAAGCTGTCGCCGACCTTCAGTCCGGCCTCCGCGATCAGCAGGCGGATCTGGCGCACGACGGCATCCACCGCCGACCCGCCCGCCCCGGCGGGGTCGCCCCCCGGCCCGGCCTGCTCCGCCCCTTCGGACATCCACCCTCCTGTCGACCCGCCTTTGCTGAGACCGGGCTATTTGTTGGACCAGAAGAGTAGGAAGCTGGCGACAGTGAGTCAATGAATGGGTCTATGGCGGGGAAAGCGCCAGATATGGTGTCATCGTGCCCTTCAATCATTGGACCAGATTCGCAGACCGCGATACCTGTCGGGGCGGTGTGCCGCTACAAGTCCCGGGGGAGACACGGCAGGGCGGCGGGATGCAGGATCGGACATGGACCACCAGGCTTGGGGAGCGCATCGCGACCGGCGCGCTGGGCCTCGGCTGTGCGCCGCTCGGCAACATGTACCGGCCGATCCCGGAGGAGCAGGCGCAGGCCGTTCTGGACGCCGCCCTCGCGGCGGGTATCCGCTTTTTCGACACCGCCCCGCTCTATGGCCTCGGGCTGGCGGAGGAGCGCCTGGGTGCGGCGATCGCGCGCCATGGCCGCGACCGGCTGCTGCTCTCCACCAAGGTCGGCCGCCTGCTGGAGGATTGCGCCGCCGACGAGGTGCCGCCCGACCTGATCTTCCGCGACGTGCCGCCGCGACGGTTCCGCTATGACTATTCCTACGACGGCGTGATGCGGTCGCTGGAGGCGAGCTGTGCCCGGCTCGGCACCGACCGGATCGACATCCTGCTGGTACATGATGTGGACGCCTTCACCCATGGTTCGGCCGACGCCGCCGACGCGCGCATCCGCGAGCTCATGACGGGCGGCTATCGCGCGCTGGAGCGGTTGCGCGCCGACGGCACGGTGCGGGCGATCGGCGCCGGCGTGAACGAGTGGGAGATCTGCGAGCGCCTGGCACGGGAGGGGGATTTCGACGGCTTCCTGCTCGCCGGCCGCTACACCCTGCTGGAGCAGGGGGCACTCGACAGCTTCCTGCCGCTGTGCAGCGCCCGCGGCATCGGCATCGTCCTGGGCGGCCCCTATAACAGCGGCATCCTGGCCACCGGTGCCGTGGCCGGCGCGACCTACAATTACGGCCCGGCGCCAGAGCCGGTGCTGGCCCGGGTGCGGCGGCTGCAGGCGGTTTGCGCGCGGCACGGGGTGCCGCTGGCCCATGCCGCGCTGCAGTTCGTCCTGGCGCATCCGGCCATCGTCTCGGTGATCGCCGGCGCCGCACGGCCGGATGAAGTCCGCCAGACCGTGGCCGCTGCCGCTGCGCCACTGCCCGCCGCGCTCTGGACCGAGCTGAAGGCGGAAGGACTTCTGCGCACCGACGCGCCGGTGCCGACGCCCGCGCTTCCGTCATGACCGCCCCGCCCCGCATCGACGCCCACCAGCATTTCTGGCAGCTGGCGCGTGGCGACTACGGCTGGCTGACCCCGGACCTGGCGCCGCTGTGGCGGGATTTCGGCCCCGCCGACCTGCGCCCGCTGCTGGATGCCTGCGGCATCGACCGCACGATCCTCGTCCAGGCAGCCCCGACAGAGGCGGAAACCCGCTACCTGCTGCATCTGGCGGCGAACGAAGACACCGTCGCCGGGGTGGTGGGATGGTGCGATTTCGAGGCCGCCGATGCGGCGGATGGGGTCGCCCGCCTGGCGTCCCTTCCCGGCCTGGCGGGCCTGCGGCCGATGATCCAGGACATCGCCGACCCGGACTGGATGCTGCAGGACAGGCTGCGGCCCGCCTTCGATGCGATGCTGCGGCACGGCCTGCGGTTCGACGCGCTGGTGCGACCGGTGCATCTGCCGCGGCTGCTGCAGCTCCTGCAGCGCCACCCCGGCCTGCCCGCGGTGATCGACCATGGCGGCAAGCCGGACATTGCCGCAGCCGGCCTGGATGCCCGCGCCACTGCCGCATGGCAGGCCTGGGCGCCGTGGATCGCACGTCTGGGGCGGGAGACCGGCGCCTTCTGCAAGCTCTCCGGCCTGCTCACCGAGGCGGGTTCGAATTGCACCGCGGAGACCCTGCGTCCCTGGGTCGACCACCTGCTGGACTGCTTCGGCCCGCAGCGCCTGATCTGGGGCAGCGACTGGCCGGTCGTGACTCTCGCGGCGTCCTACCGGGCCTGGCACGACATGTCGGTCGCGCTGCTGGGACATCTGGATCCTGCCGACCGCGCCGCGCTGTTTGGCGGCAATGCCGCGCGGTTCTACGGTCTCCGTCCCTGAGTGCAGCCAGCCGGCGCGATCGGGCCTGCAGCGCCCGCCCGGGCAGACCGGCCTGCCGGAAGGCCGAGATTGCGCAGCACGGTGGGCGCGATGTCGAGCGGGGAGCTTGCCTGCCGCCCCGAAACGACAGGGCGGCAGCGCGTCGCCGCGCCACCGCCCATCCTCTCATTCGCCGGAAGGTGTGATCGCGCCCGTTGGTTTCACCCTCCAGACGCTTCCGCTGCGACGCCCCGTCAGTCGTTGCGCTTGCGGTACTCCTCGAACGCCTTCACCACCTCCGCCGAGGGCATGACGTCGACATAGCGGCGACCGATGTCGCGGAGATTGTCGCGATGCGGCCCCTCCTCGATATCGCCGGAGCAGTCCTCCGCCACGATGGTGCGATAGCCGTAGGAGAAGCTGTCGATGGCCGAGGCCCGCACGCAGCCCGAGGTGGTGCAGCCGGTCAGCACCACCGTGTCCACGCCCTGCTTGGCCAGGAAGGTGGTCACCGGGGTCTGGAAGAAGATCGACGGCGCCGACTTGCAGAAGATGTAGTCGTAGTCCGGCTCCGCGATCCGCTCGTCCATCGCGGTGGAGGGATGACCGTAGTAGAAATGGTCATGCACCGCGTCGATCTTCCAGTACGGGATGTCGCGCTGGCTGTGATAGGCGGTGTAGCAGGAGGCGACCGGCACGCCGCACTTGCGCGCGACCTTCAGCAGTTCCGACGTCTTCTCCACGGCGGCGTGGATATGCTCCGACCGGCCCAGCGGGTATTCGGGCTTCGTGAAGGCGACCTGGAAGTCCACCACCAGGACCGCCGGCTTGCGGCCCCAGCCCACCGGCCGCGCGCCGTAGCTTGCCTCGCTGTAATCGTCGCTCATCTTATCCTGCTCCTTCGCCTGCTGGTTGGTCCTGCCGGGCCGGCCCGTCAGGACGCGGTGGCCATGCCCAGTTCGTAGAGATCGATGCCGAAATCCTTCTTCAGGATCGCCGCAATACGATCGTAACAGACACCGCGGCGCCAGGTCTTGAAGGTGCGCAGGTCGACGATGGTCGACGAGAGCCCCTCCGGGTTGTGGTACTTGCTCAGGCCGCCATCGACCTGGATGTCGGCGGCCGCGCGCACCGGTTCGTCGATATCCTCCAGCCGGTACTTCGATCCGGTCAGAGAGGTGTTCGCCGACGAGCCCAGGATCGGCATCTGCCGCGACCAGGCCAGGGTCGTCATCGCGTCGTGGAACGGCCCGGCGTTCAGCAGCATGTCGATGGTGCCGGCCTTGGTGGAGTTCTGCAGCACGAAAGGCGCAACGTTCCTGAAGAAGGGATGGTCGTCGCGGAACGGCGCCACGGTGGAAAAGGGCAGGTCGTTGTCGATGATGATCGCCTTCACCACGTCCTTCTGGCGCTGGTCGGTGATCTGGATCTCGTTGAAGATCTCCCAGTTGGAGAAGCAGCCCGAGGGCTTCTCGTAGGAGCGGTTCTTGGCGGTGAAGATCTTCTTGATCGCCGCCTCGGCGTTGCCGACGATGCCGTAGGCCACGTCCAGCGGAATGATCGCCACGCCGCCGCCGGCAATGACGTCGACCACTTCCTTCGCCTTCTCCTGCAGGGCCGCGCCCTTCCATTCGCCGGCCTGCCTGTCATCAACCTGGGCCACAGCTTCCTCCTTCTACGCGTTTGTCACATGCCGTCGCGGATCGCCGACCGCAGGGTCTATTCCGTCGCCGCCACGAAAAGATCGGTCATACCGTCCAAGCCATTGCCGCGGTCCAGCCGGTCCACGGCATCGACGAAAGCCGCCATGTCGAAGCCGGGCAGCCCCTCGGCCGCCAGGGCGGCGCATTTCTCCTCCACCGCGGAACGCGGCATCGGGTTGGCCACCGTGCCGTAGCTGTCCAGCACCGACGCACGCCGGGTCGAGCCGTCGGTCAGCGCCAGTTCCACCCAGCTGCCGAAATGCGCCGGGAAGGCCGCCTGCATCTCCGGGTCGGCCTGCGCCGCCACACGGTCGGCCAGGGCCAGGACCCGCGGGTCGCCGAGCCGGTCGTCGGCGAAAGCGGCATAGTCCCGCGGCCCCTGAACCAGCGCCGCGCCCAGGGTGAAGGGCAGGCTGTACTGCGCCGCCATCATCGAGGTCGGCCGGGTCAGCATGTGCTGGGTCAGCAGCGCATCCGGCCCGCCGACGGTCAGGCCCGCGATGCGGTCGGTGGCTAGGCTGTAGCCGTCGGTCACCTCCGCCAGCGCGTCGAGGGTGGAATGGAACAGCCGGCAGCAGGGATAGGGCTTCAGGCTGATGCGGTGGATCTGCAGCGCCTCCGCGGCCCCGCCGGACGCGCCGGGCGGCAGCAGCCGGTCCAGCCGCGGCGCGGCGCCGAAGATGTGGCACAGCCCGTAGCGGCCGTCGAAGGCCTGCCGCGGGCCGGCAATGCCCTGCGCGGCGAGCTGCACCGCCATGATGCCGTTATGCGCGCCATAGCCGCCATGCAGCCGCTTCACCGTGGTGCGCGCGGCGTCCTGGCTGAACTGCATGGAGCCGCCGGCCATCGACAGCATCAGGCCCCAGGCATCCATCAGCCCGTCTGCATCCAGCCGCATCAGCCGCGCCGCCGTCGCGGCCGCGCCGAAGCCGCCGAACAGGGCGGTCGGATGCCAGCCATGCTCCAGGATATGGTCGGCGCCGGTTGCCATGCCGACCCGCGCCATCGCCTCGTAGCCCAGCGCGATCGCCGCCAGCACCTCCGCCCCGCCGCGACGCTCCGCCGTGCCGACGGCGATGGCGGTGGCGATCACCACCGCGCCGGGATGCGTGATGCTCTCGTCATGGGTGTCGTCCAGCTCCAGCCCGTGCGCGGCGGTCGCGTTGGCCAGGCCGGCGACGGTCGGCGGCACCATCAGCGGCGTGCCGTAGATCCGGCACGGCCCCTGGCCGCGATAGGGCCGCGCGAAGGCGGCCAGCGAACGGCCCCAAGGCAGCGCCATGCCGCGCAGGGTGACGCCGGCATTGTCGATCAGCAGCGCCTTCAGGCGGTCCAGGTCGCCGGCGGTCAGGTCGTCGGGCCGGAAGCCGGCGATCCATCGCGCCAGGACGGCGGTGTGGTCGGGGGCGGCGGTGTCAGTCATAGAGTCCTTCGGAGCAGGACATCGACGCCCACTCTTCCCTCTCCGTCATCCCCGGGGACCGAGGATGACGGCATCGCCAGAGCGGCGTCGGCATCACTGATTGTCCAGCCGGCGGAAATAGTCGATCGCCTCCTGCTCGCCGACCACGTCGGCATATTTCGCGTTCATGTCGAACAGGTTGGCCTCGTGCGGGCGGTCGTCGCGGTCGCCGACCGCCTCCCGCACCACGATCGGCACGAAACCGTGGGAGCAGGCATCGATGCAGGTGGCGCGCACGCAGCCCGAGGTGGTCAGGCCGGTCATCACCAGGGTGTCGATGCCGTTCGCGGTCAGGGTGGAGGACAGGCTGGTGCCGAAGAAGGCGGAGGGATACTGCTTGGAGATCACCAGCTCTTCCGACCGCGGCTCCAGCCCTTTCGGCCAGGCGCCCATCGGTTCGCCCTCGGCCATCAGCTTCAGGTTCGGCACCTTGCGCATGAAGATGCCGCCGTTGATGCCGCTGTGGTGGAAGACGACGTTGGTGAAGATCACCGGCACCCGGGCCGCGCGGGCCGCTTCCAGAACCCGCAGGCCCGACGCCAGGGTATCGTCGACATCGGCGTAGAGCGGCGAGGACTTGTCGAAATAGGCCTCGACGAAGTCGATCAGGATCAGCGCCGGCTTCGCCCCGAAGCCGAGCTTCCGGTTGTAGCCCGCGCCGGCATAGTCCTGGTCCAGATCCGCGCTTCCCGTGCCGGTCCCGCTCATCGCCGTCCCTCCCTCACTGCGTCTTATTTGCCGCCGCTTCGGGCGGTCCGACAGAAGACGGGGCCGGCAAGACCGGCCCCGTCGCTCTGTCGCGTGGCGTTTGCGCCTATTCGGCAGCCATCGCCTTTTCCTTGGTGAACCAGGTCTGGAACTCCGGCTGCTTGGGCGGCTCGAAGCCGGTCTCCGCCTTGCAGCGGGCCTTCAGCTCCTCGATCGTGCCGCCGAAGTCGAACAGCTTCACCGGGCCGCGCTCGCCGGCGATCTGTTCGCGCAGGGCCTTCGTGGCATCCTCGTCCACCACGCCGCGATCGTCGCAGACCACGCCGTAGCGCCGCGCGCCCTGCGCGGTCACCAGGCCACGCTTGACGTCCAGGCCGACCTTCTCCGCCGGCCGCTTCAGCGGGTCGCCCCAGCCGCCGCCGCCCCAGGTGTTGAAGTACAGGATGTCGCCCGACTTCACCTTCACATGGTCGCACTTCGACGGCATCAGCTCACGGCTGCCGTCGGTGCGCACCAGCACCTTTGTGGAGCGGCCGCCGGGATGACCGCCGTTGACGCCCCAGGGATAGGTCAGCCAGCGGTCGTCATGGATGGAGATCTCGCCATCCTCCAGGAAGCGATAGCCCATCGACAGGCCGTTGCCGCCGCGGTGCAGGCCCGCCCCGCCGGAATCCGGGATCGTCTCGTAGGTGTCGATCCGCAGCGGGAAATAGCTCTCCAGGAACTCGTTCGGCACGTTGGTGAAGGCCGGCCACAGGGAATGGCCGTCCGGCCCGTCGCCGACCGGGCGGCCCGGGATGCCACCGAAGCCGATCTGGTAGAGCTGGTACCACTCGCCCTGCTTGTTGTAGCCCGAATACATGAAGTGCGGGCTGTCGGAGAAGCCGGCCGCGTTCAGCGCGTCCGGCGCGCCCTGGCCCAGCAGGCCGCCCATGATGTCGAAGATGCGGCCCAGGATATGGGTCCGCGACGACAGGGCGGCGGGCTTCACCGGCTTCAGCACAGTGCCGCGCGGGATATGCACGTCGACCAGGTCGTAGAAGCCGTCGTTGAACAGGATCTGCGGGTCGAAGATGTTGATGGTGAAGGCGCCCAGGAACATCTTGAACATTTCCTCGTTGAGGAGGAAGTTGATCGAAGAGTCCGACTGCGGGTCCGTTCCGGTGAAGTCGAAGAAGGCCTTGTCGCCCTCCCGCCACAGGGTGCAGGCCAGCTTGTAGGGGCCCATGCCGATGCCGTCGTCGCAGATATAGTCCTCGAAATAGACCTTCTGCTCCGGCACCACCTGCTTGATGATCGCCGACATGGCCCGCTTGTTGCGGTCCAGCATCTCGTTCATCGCGGCGATGAAGGTGTCCTCGCCGAACCGCTTGCAGTTCTCGTGCACCCGCCGCTCCGCCAGGCGCAGCGCGGCGATGATCGCCATGAAGTCCGACTTGTTCCAGTGCGGCAGGCGGCAGTTGTGCAGGATCAGGTTCAGGATGTCTTCCTGCAGCTCGCCCTTCTTGTAGATCTTCGTCGGCGGGATCTGCACCCCTTCCTCGTAGATCTGGTTGGCGTCGGTCGGCAGGCTGCCCGGCACCTTGCCGCCGATGTCCGTCATATGGCCGAACATCGCCGCCCAGGCCACCATCCGGCCGTCGCGGAAGATCGGCATCATGGTCAGCCAGTCGTTCAGGTGGCTGATCGCGCCGTCGACCGAATAGGGGTCGTTGGTCAGGAAGACGTCGCCTTCCTCGATGGTGCCCTGATAACCCTGCTGGAACCCCCACAGGAAGGAGCCGAACTGGCCCACCACCATCTTGCCCTCGTTGTTGGCAATCATGGGGAAGGCATCGTGCTGCTCGCGGATGCCCGGCGACATCGCCGTGCGGAACAGCACCGCATCCATTTCCGCCCGCGCGTTGCGCAGCGCGTTCTCGATGATGTCCAGGGTGATCGGGTCCACGTCGACCTTGTTGAAGGGACGCGGCTTGGTCTCGATGATCTTGGCCGGCATCTCTGGCCCTCCTTTTCGCGGTGCCGCCGCGTCAGGCGGCGGCACCGGCTCTCTGGAATCTAGCTTCCGCTTCCTCGCCCGTCAGGTCCCGGCCTTCAATTCACCGGCCAGATCAGCAGGGTGCCGAACTTGTCCACCTTCGCATGGTGGCCGGGCAGGATCAGGGTGGTGGAGTCCATCTCGGTCACGATCGCCGGGCCGAGGATCAGGTTCCCCGCAGCCAGCTTCGACCGGTCGTAGATCTTCGCCTCCACGAAGCCGCCGTCGACATAGATCGTCTCGGTGGCGATGCAGGCGCCGGACGGATCCTCGCCACCGCTGGCGATCTCCGGCGGCCGGACCACCGTCGGCTTGCCCTGCACCACGGCGCGCAGGTTCACCAGCTCGTGCTCATGCTCCAGCGCGAAAGTGAACATCTGCTCGTGAATGGCGTCAAACTCCTTCGCCACCCCGGCCAGGCCGTTCCGCTTGAAGCCGTCCAGGTCGGTCTCGATGGTCAAGGTCAGGCCCTGGCCGTGATAGCGCAGGTCCACCTCGACCGTGGTGGTCTGGTCCGCTGCGGCGATGCCTTCCGCTGTCAGCGCCTCGGCCGCGCCCTCGGCCAGTTCCTCCAGCGCCTTCAGCACTTCCGCGTCCGAGGTGTCGGTATAGCGGCGGATGAAGGTGCGGGAGCGCTCGTCGCGGACCCGGGTGGTGGCATCGCCATAGGCGCAGAGCACGCCGGGGCCGGGCGGCACGATCGCCGGCCAGGAGCCCATCAGGCGCGCCAGCGCGTTGACGTGCAGCGGGCCGGCGCCGCCGAAGCCGATCAGGGCGAAATCGCGCGGGTCGTAGCCCTGCTCCACCGAGACCAGGCGCAGGGCACCGAACATGTTCTCGTTGACGATGTTGACGATGCCCTCGGCCGCCTTCTCCAGCGGCATGTCCAGCCCGTCGGCGATCTTCTGCACCGCCTTGCGCGCGGAGGCGCGGTCCAGGCCCATATCGCCGCCCAGCTTCGCGGCCTCCGGGAAATAACCCAGGGTGACATTGGCATCGGTCACCGTCGGCTCCTCGCCGCCGCGACCGTAGGCCGCCGGCCCGGGCACCGCGCCGGCGCTCTGCGGCCCGACGCGCAGCGCCTTGGTCAGTTCCGGCACATAGGCGATGGAGCCGCCGCCGGCACCGACGGTGCGCACGTCGATGGAGGAGGCGCGCACGGTCACGTCGCCGACCCGGGTCTCACGCCGCTTCTGTGCCTTGCCGTCCTGGATCAGCGCCACGTCGGTGGAGGTGCCGCCCATGTCGAAGGTCAGCAGGTTCTCGTAGCCGGACTGCTTGGCGATGAACATCGCGCCGGCGACGCCGCCGGCCGGGCCGGACATCAGCAGGTTGACGGGGAAGTCCTCCGCCGCCTCCACCGAGGACAGGCCGCCGTCGGAGCGCAGCACGTGCAGCTGCACCCCTTCCATCGAGGTCGACAGCTCGGTGTGCAGGTTGCGGATATACTTCGACACCACCGGGCGGATGTAGGAATTGGCGACCGTGGTCTCGGTGCGCTCGTATTCCTGCATCTCCGGCACGACCTCGGAAGAGATCGAGACCGGCACGCCCGGCAGCACCCGCTGCGCGATCTCGCGCACCTCGCGCTCATGCGCACCGTTGGCGAAGGCGTTGATCAGGCAGACGGTCAGCGCCTGGATGCCTTCGCCGGCCAGGGTCTTCAGGTCGTTCTCCAGCTTCCGCCCGTCGAGCCGGTCGACGACCTCGCCCTTCGCGCTCATCCGCTCGTCGGCCTCGATCGTCAGCTCCAGCGGCGCCAGCGGGTCGGGCTTGTTGTAGATCACCCAGCCGCCCAGTCCGCCCGGCACGTAGGAGCGCGCGATCTGCAGCACCTGGCGGTAGCCCTTGGTCACCACCAGGCCGACCTTCGCGCCGGAGGAGGTGAGCACGGTGTTGGTCGCCACCGTGGTGCCGTGCAGCACATGGCTGATCGCCCGCGGGTCGATGCCGGCCGTCTCGCAGACCTTCTTGATGCCGTTGATCACGCCGCGAGAGGAATCCTCCGGCGTGGAGGGCACCTTCGCGGTGAAGTTCTCGCCCGTCGCCTCGTTCACCAGCAGCAGGTCGGTGAAGGTACCGCCGACATCGACGCCGAGCCGGTAGCTGCTGCCGTCGGCCTTGAAGCTGGCCTGGGGCACGGTCGCCGCCGCGGCCGCGGGCGGCGGCGGGATCTCGCCGCTGCCGCGCACCGCCGTGCTGCCGGCCGCCATCCCCCCAGACTGGGGTGCCGGCGCGCCGCCGCGGCGGGCTTCCGCCAGCATGCGCTCCATGTCCTGGAGCTTGCGCTCCAGATCGATGATGCGGCTCTCGTAGTCGCCGCGTCCGCCGTTACTCATTCGGTCACGCTCCTTCAGGTCGCTCTTGTCGCGCGCCGGACGATCCCGTTCGGATCCCTCCGGTGTTGTACCGTCGGGGACCGCCAGGTCGAACCTCCCGCCGGGAACGGCGCGCCACAGCGCCGCCCCCCTGGGCAGTCCGGCTCCGGGCGGTCGGTTCCGCCGCAGGATCAGGCCCGGCTGCCGCGATCGTTATTGCCGGCGGCGTCCTGCTGTTCGCCATAGACCTCCGCCAGTTCCGCCTCCACGCCGTGGATCTTCTTCTCCAGTTCGGCGATCCGGTACTCCATGACCGCCTCTTCCTTCAGACGCTGGGCCTCGGCCTTCCTTGCCTGTGCATCGCCGCCGCCGAGCAGCTTGCCGAGGGCGCCGAGGATCGGCACGCCCTCCAGCTTCCCGGCACGCTGCGCCTGCATCATGTACAGGGCGCCGAAGGCGAGGCCGATAACGATGAAGGAGAAGAAGGTGGTGAGCGCACCGACCGCATAGAGCGACGGCGAGGCGTTGTTCGCCTGCACCGACACCAGTTCCGCAGGCAGGGTGTTGGCATCGCCGGACAGCAGCGAGGTGCGCGGATATTCGTCGTAGGACAGGGTGAAGCCGAACAGGGCGACACCGACCATGCCCGGCGCGGTGATCGGGATGATCACGTGGCGCAGGGTCTGCCACGAACTGGCGCCCTGGTCGCGGGCGGCCTCCTCGTAGGAGGGGTCGAGGCGGTTGAACACCGCCAGCATGATCAGCACGCCGAACGGCAGGGTCCAGGTCAGGTGGGCGCCCAGCCCGGCCTGCCAGTAGGACGGCAGGAAGTCGAGCCACTGGAACAGCAGGGCGACGCCGAGGCTGACCAGCAGCGACGGCGTGATCAGGCTGGCGATGGTCAGGTAGAACAGCACGCCGGAGCCGACGAACTTCCGCCGGAACGCCAGGCCCGCCATGAAGGAGATCACGACGGTCAGGATCATGGCGACCAGGCCGAGCAGCAGCGAGCGGACGAACGGCATCCGGAAGTCGCCGATATAGGTCGGCTCGAAGACGTCGGCGAACCAGTGCATCGACGGCCCGGTGAAGGGCAGCACCAGGCCGCCGTCCTTGCCCTGGAAGGCCAGCAGGATGATCACCGCCATCGGGCCGTAGAGGAACACCACGAAGACCCAGAAGAAGACGCGGCGCCATGCCTTCCAGTCGCGGCGCACGGACTTCGCCCCGGAGCCGGAACCATGTGCGGGAGATGCGGTCACATTGGCCATGGTCAGAGCTGCTTCCGGATGTCGACGATACGGGTGAGGCCGGCCACGAAGAGCAGCAGCACGACAAGCAGGATGATCCCCTGGGCCGCCGCGGTCGGATATTGCAGCGGGATGAAGTTGACCATCAGGTAGGCCGGATTGCCGGTCTGGCCACCGCCCAGGATCTTGATCGAGGTGAAATCGCCCATCGCCAGGGTGACGACGAAGATCGTGCCGATCACGATGCCGGGCATCGACAGCGGCAGCACCACGTGGCGGAAGGTCTGCCAGCCGCTGGCGCCGTATTCGATCGCCGCCTCGATCAGCGAGGGGTTGATCCGCGCCATCGTGTTGAAGATCGGCGCCACCATGAACAGCGAATAGATGTGGACGTAGGACACGACCACGGTGAATTCGGAATAGAGCAGGAATTCCAGCGGCGCATCGACGACGCCCAGCCAGACCAGGAACCGGTTCACGATGCCGTCGATGCCGAAGAACGGCAGCCAGGCCAGGGTGCGGATGACGCCCGAGGTCCAGAACGGGATCACGCAGATCAGGAACAGGCCGATCTTGGTGGACAGCTTCACGACGTCGAAGACCAGGTAGTAGGAGACCATCAGCCCCACCACCAGGCTGATCACCCAGGCGAAGAAGGTCAGCTTGATGCCGGTCCAGTAGGCCACCCAGGTCGAGCCGTTGCTGATCGTGGTCCAGTACTGCTTCAGGAAGCCCAGATCGTCGAGCCGGAAGTCGGTGGCGATGACGTAGTTCTCAACCCGGTAGGTCGAATAGAAGACGATGACGATGATCGGCACCAGCATGAAGACGATCATCACCAGCCAAAGCGGCAGGGCCTGGAAATACGGTGCGTATTTCTTGAAAAATGACTTCCCCATCGTCGAGTCAAACGTACTGCTCAAAGGACCACCCTTCGCCCGGATCCGCACGGAACCACTGCCAGGAAGACCACCGGAAAGCGATCAACGTATCGGATGCCGCCGGTGCGGGCCCCGCACCGGCGGCGAAACAAGTCGGGCATGGCGGGGGCGGAGAGTGCCCCCG
>MDTD01123109.1_pt1 | contig 29180 bp, 21 predicted proteins | sample 811221 | NCBI WGS metagenome assembly MDTD01 (sample SAMN05326646, study PRJNA326480) | marine metagenome | isolation source: seawater | place: Pacific Ocean: South West | collected 2011 | reverse complement strand
GTAAGCGCATGAGCATGATGTTGCATTTTTCCCGTAGGGTCGGGCCTTGTGTCCGACCTCGATGTTGTATGTCTTTTTCGCGAGAGGACCACTTAGGCCGTCGGATCGAAAAAAGGATACGGAAAATGAGACGAACACAGCCTTATCGAAGGGAGTCCACGATCTGCACACTCACCGAAAAAAAATACAGGGTGGACAAAGATCGGGGGATTGGCGGTGTGCTCAATCGGAGAAGAAGCGCCGGATCATCCAGCGTCGTTTCCAACGCCAAGTCTTTCGGGTGAAGAGACGATAAAAGGGTTTGTATTGTGAGAGCATCCAGTTGAGGTATTCTTCGAGCGTCCAGCCGTCAGTGTAAGGCATTGCGCGCCAGCGTCGATCGTACACAGCCAGTGTCGCCTTGTCTGTCTTCCCTCTTGAGAGGGCATCCACAATCGTCTCTGCCGCAGCCGCACCAGATAACACAGCCGGAAAGATCCCCTCACCAAAGATCGGCTCAATCATCCCCGCAGCGTCTCCAACAAGCAACGCACCATCTGTCACAATTTCATCGAGAGGCCGAGGTCCACATAAGGGTACAATCCCTCCCCCACGCCGACGCACCTCTGGCGTTGTCGTCCCCAAGATCTTATGCAATAACGGATCAGCTCGTAGAAGGTCTTTCAGCCAATTGCCATGATGTTGACCGGGCAACATCCCAACACCGTAGTTCGCCGCGTGCTTCCCGTGTGGGAAGACCCATGTGTAGCTATTGGGAAGTTCGTCTCGAAACAAAAAATGCCACGCCTCTGTCTCCTCTAACTGAAGCCCTCCGAGGTCCATCGTCGCAAAGACGATATACTGATCAGGTCGAAGACGAGGAGCCATTCCAAGACACGTACCGACCTTTGTCTTGGGTCCATCTGCGCCCACAACAAGCCGAGAATGGATCGTCTTCAGACCAAACACCGATGTCACCTGCGCGATAAAATCACCATCCTCATCACGCTGAAGACCATCCAAGCGAGTCTGTAGCATGATCTTCACCCCTGCTTCTTCAGCTCTCAGTGCAAGAGCCCTGTCAAACTCAGTACGAGAGACAACAATCCCCTTCCAATTTCGATAGCGTCGACGATAGGACTCATCGTTATAATAGATACGGAATGTGTCGACATGTTGCTTGATGTACCCACCCCGTCCCATCCCAACAAAGTCGAGCACAGATTCATCAACACCGCCAGCACAATTCAGGTGGGCACCAACAGCGCTTTGTTTCTCGATCACAACGCAGGGAATACCAGCCTCAGCGAGCCTCCACGCGGTCATCAAACCAGACGGTCCGGCCCCTACAATGAGGACTTGTGTTTGTAAACTCTCTTCCATCAATAGCCCTCCTTCATGCGCTTTTTTCCTTGCAGTAGCCTTATTGTACGCAACAATCATTGTATGTACAGAAACATCTGTGTTCCAAATGGGATCGTTTATGACACATTTATCCAAAAAGAGAAGATCAAATCCCACAAAAACCGCACAAACCATCTCAACATGCCTCACGATGGGAACATAACCTCCCACACATCCCTCTTCACCTTCTATGCGCCCCACGGAGTAGATAGACCAACGTTCATTTTCCATTCTATTTCAGCAAGATACAACAGATGGAATGAGGATTGCTTTTTTGAGAGGGGCAGAAATGAATGCGAAAGAATCTTCATCATGTATCAAAAGGAGTTGATCATATGTGTTGCGATAGGAAATCCCCCACGAGAAAGTCCCCACTGCTGTATACACTTGCTGTTTTTTGTATGGTGCTCACCTGCCTGAGCTTTTCGCCAAAGCGAGCCGAGGCTGCGAAGCCTGTCCTTCATGGCGTCGAGCTTGAGCTGCCTCACTTTGCCTTCCACAACTACGGGATCGGTGGTGCGCTAGGTGGTCGACTCAACTTCCCGCTCACACATCACGGACTGATCAGGGGCTTCTCCGACCGCTTCGCGTTGAGTATTGGTCTCGACGCATACTATACAAAACACGATCAACGATACGGTGGTGCGCTCGGTGTACCTATCGTCCTACACTGGGGACTCTACCCAACCTCCATCTTCTCGATTTACTTTGAGCTTGGGGTCAACGTCTTTCTCCACGACACGCTCAATCCGGACACGGATATCCTCGCATATGTTCCTTCTTGGATTATGGGTGCCTTCGGGATGAAGTTCCACCTGACGAGACGCTTCGCGATCAACTTGCGCTTCGGTTCCCCCTACTCCTCGATTGGACTGTCCTTTATGTTATAAGAGGATTTGTTTCGCACATCGATGTAGCGCCTCAACATCACCTGAGACGATTATATCGAGGTGCTCTGTCACCTTCTCGATAGGCCAATCCCACCACGCGCTCTCTTCCAACATCGCGATCTCCTCATCGGAGAAGCGCTTCTTGATCACCTTCGCAGGGTTCCCCCCAACAACGGCATACGCAGGCACATCGGAGACCACTACAGAGCGAGATGAGATAATCGCGCCATTGCCAATCCGAACCCCCGGCATGATAAGCGCTTCATAACCGATCCAGACATCATTCCCAATCACCGTATCCCCCTTGTAAGGAAGCTCACCTTCTTTGGGCATAACTTTCTCCCAACCACCACCGAAGATCTGAAAAGGATAGGTCGAGATGCCAGACAGCTTGTGATTGGCTCCGTTCATGATAAAGCGAACACCGCGGGCGATCGCACAGAACTTTCCAATCACCAACTGGTCACCGATAAATGGGAAGTGATACAACACATTTCTCACGAAGTCTTCTGAATCTTCGGGATCGTCGTAGTAGGTATAGTCTCCAATTGTGATGTTAGGTGCGTCCACAGTGTTCTTGATAAAGCACACTTGCGGAAATCCATCCATGGGGTGTTTGTTTTGTGGATCAGGTCCGTTCATCTCGCGCTCCTCTGGTCTGGTTTCGTCGTTCACACCAGAAGGTGGAACACGAAAGGCTCCATGTCAACATTCGCCCATTCCCCCAGGTTTTTTGTCACTGAAAGTCGCTCACCACATCATTGACTTTCGAATGACAAAGCTGGAACATACAGATTCACCCTGTCCACCGCTTTGGAGAACCTTCGATGACCATCAGTCAGCTGACCTTTCGTGTCCTGTTTCTAGTGAGCGTTACGCTCCCATTTTTCTACGACTGTGCTCCCCCGCTCACACAAACAGAAGAAGTACACTCCGACGCCTCCACCCAAGACAGTGTGAAAACAGAGTCCCACAGAGAGGAGAAGACACAGGAGCCAAACGCCCAAGAACCTCTAAGAGACCTCGGACCAGACGAAGCTCACGTCGAACCCACCCCAGAGTCACAGCCAGAGTCAAAACGCGAACAGATCGTCGAGCCCGTTCGCGAACAAGTCGCTGAATCAAGTCGCGAACGCACCGTTGAAAAGGGACTCCCTGAAGGAAAGTCAGAAACACAACAAGAGCGCCTTGTCGAGTATCACGTAGAAACACCGCCAGAGCGACAACCAGAGACAGGACCACCGCTCCAGGCGAAGGCCATCTCTATCCTCACCTCCTTTTTACAACGTTCTCCACAGAGCGGATTGATGGACCGTGTGAATGGGAGATATCAATGGGAAGGTGTCGCACCAAAAGGCACACACACCTTCACCTTTACGTTGGATGGAAAGAGCTCACAATTTGGCACAACAACGTCCTCAACACTACCGGCCTCCGGCGGACTTACCCCCAGTGCGCCCTTCTCGTTGACCTTTAGCCAGCCGACAAGGCTTCAAGTTGAGGTCACACCTGCGACAAGACGCTTCACCATGAAGGAGGTTCCAGCCCCCACAAGTGTCGACATCACAGGCTCCTGGAATGGACAATCGAACCAAGTCCTCACGCTGACAAAAAACAGCAAGGGGCACTTTTCGGCGAAGCTCGCGCTCAAAAAAGGTCCCATCTCATGGTCTTTTGTCCTGAAACATATGGGAACGACGACCCAATACGGGAGCAAGTACCCACCTCACGGCGGTTTTCCTGTAGGTGGAGTGGTACATAAGGCCGGACAACCGATCAAAGCGACGATAGACAGAGATATGGAAGTCCAATGGACCTACCGCCCCCTCGAACACGCCTACACATTAAGAGGTCCACCCATCGACGCGATGGCTCTCTACAATCAGCTACTCGCGAACCTCAAAACGCTCACAACAACGCAACAAAAGAATGACGCGTTGCTTCGCTTCTTTGAGACGCTCAAAGCGCACAGACAGCTCCCCATCGTCCAGGGAAACCAAGTCGTCTTCTTGCTCTGGTGGAAGATGACAGGTAACACATACGTATCCGGCGATTTTAACAGTTGGTCGACCAACGCGCTCAAGATGACACACGAAGCAGGGACCGATTTTTACCACGTCAAAACAACCCTCACACAAAGGACCGAATACAAATTCGTCGACTCCGCGACCACACCCAATTGGCGTACAGATCCGTACAATCCTCGCTTCGCCTACGCACAATTTGGTCCCAACTCCGTTGTCAACCCGGCAGGTTCAAAGAAAAGTCATCTAGAGCATTGGAAAAGCTTCGCCGCGACGACGCTCAAAAATACACGCGATATCTGGGTCTACCTACCACCAGGATACAAAGACACAAACACCCGATACCCTGTGCTCTACATGCACGATGGACAGAATCTATTCGACCCCAAGGCCATCTGGGGAGGGTGGGACGTCGCCAACACCTTCGATGGCCTGTTAACAGCTCAAAAGGTCCTCCCCTGGATCATCGTAGGTGTCGCCAATACACCAAGTCGGATGGACGAATACACACAGACACAAGATATCATCAGCGGGAACACTGTCGGTGGCAAGAGCCAACAATATGCCGACTTTTTGATCAAAGATCTCAAACCCTGGATCGATGGGATGTACCGCACACTCCCAAGCAAACGCGCGACCGCTGTCATGGGTTCATCTCTCGGCGGACTCGTCTCGATGTGGTTGGGCGAGACGTACTCGGACGTGTTCTTTCGCGTTGGCGCGCTCTCGAGTACCTTTGGCTGGGGAACCATCGGTGCCAAGAACCCAACTCTGCTCGATACGATCAAACAAAGTCCCTTTCGCAACATGGTCGTCTACCTGGACTCAGGCTCCCCACAAGACAATTACCAAGTCACCCTACAAATGCGTGACATCCTACAGAAAAAAGGATATCTGCCCGATCTCAATATGAAACATTGGACACAGACCGGCGCCTCCCACAATGAACAAGCATGGAAACAGCGATTGTTTCGTCCACTTACATTCCTCCTCTCGTGGCCCACTCCAGAAACACATTCTCCTTGACTTTCCAACACAACTTCCACTATCTTCTTTTTGACACTTGAGTGCTATAAACAAAACACCAGCACAAGCACGGAGACACAGAGATGGCGAAGTTGACCCCCAAGGATCTTCCGAATATACCAGTCGCGCCGGGCGCGTGGCCGATCATTGGGCACCTACCGAGTATGATGAAGAACCAATTTTCCTTTTTGTTAAAGCAAGAAGAAGACCTCGGACCGCTGTTTTGGGTCCATTCGGGGTTTGGGCAATGGTCCGTTGTCGTCACAGGTAAGCCCGCACACAAGGTCATGAAGAACAAAGAGACGCGTTCGGACGTGATGGGTGAAGACGATCCGGTCACAGGTTACATCACAGCCAACACGGTAAGTATTCATGATGGCGCACCTCACAGACGGATCCGGGGCTCGATGCAAGCGCCCTTCACGCCCAAGGGAATGACGGCCGCGAAGATTGGTGAGGTCTTACAACAGTTGGCGGAGCAACATATATCTCGCTGGAAAGACAAGCAGGAGCTTACGATCCTCAACGAGACGAGTGAGTTTGCCCTCGACATCATCTTCAGGATGTTGGGTGTTGAGAACCTCGATCTTCCACAGTGGCGCAAGAAGTACAATCAGTTTATTGGTCCCTTTACGATCATCCCGATAGACCTTCCGGGGACACCACGCAGAAAATCGATCAAGTCGGTTGAATGGATGGACAAACAGTTCGCGAAGATGATCGAGCGGGTGAGAGAGACAGGTGACAAAGACACGATGCTTGGGGCGATTGTGCACGGGACAGATGAAGATGGGCAGGGCCTCACAGAAGAAGAACTGTACGCCAACCTGCGTATCCTGGGTCTCGCAGGTCATGAGACGACAGCCGCAACAGTGGCCTGGATGTTTATCCACCTGGCACGAGACAAGCAGCTCTGGTCGGAGATCCGAGACGAAGTGATGGCCCAAGAGGCCCCCCCGACATCTCCCAAAGAGATGGCGTTGTTCCCCAAAGTAGAGGCGTTGTTTCGAGAGGTCTTGCGTTTGTACCCAGTCCTCTGTTTGCTCACACCTCGTCGTGTCGAGGAGCCGTTTGAAGTGCACGGCGTGACGCTCCCAAAGGACACGATCGTGGCTGCCAACTTGCTCTCTCTTTCGCGTGATCCAGAAGAGTACCCCTCGCCGGAGACACTTGACATCAGCCGTTGGACAGAGCGAGAGCGAAGTCCGCGACCTTCTGAGGCCGTCCAGTTTGGAGGTGGACCTCACTTTTGTCTGGGCTATCATCTCGCGGTCTTTGAAGGCGTCGTTTACACAGTCGTCGCGACCCGTTATCTCGCACAGGCTGGACTCCGCCTCTCACACAAAGGGGACTTTCCAACCCCCAGCTACATGCCCCTCACGCGCCCACCTTCTAAACTTCAACTTCAGTTCGAGCGTGACGAGTGAACTTCCTTCTTTACGCTCCCTCGTCTGACAAAAACGAATAGTGATTTGTGTTCCACAGCGCAGGCCATGTCTTTTGCACAGCGGGACGCTGCTTCATTCGCTCAACAAAAGCAGCGAGTCTCGGGAATGTTGTTTGCAAAGACAACCCCAAATGAACAGCCGTCGCGATGTATGTAAAGACAGATAAGTCAGCGTAGGAGATGGATGTCCCTGCGAGCCAATCGCGACCTTCGAGATAGTCTTCCCAAAAACGCAACTCATTGACAAACTGATCTTTTCGCTCTCTAAGAATGTCTTTGTCCAGGGCCTCTTCTGGTGTCTTCATCAGATACGCGAAGAGCGCCATCCCATGTGACTTCAGGTGACTTGATTCATGTAGACGCAATATCGCATAGACATGCTCATTCGTCTCTTGGGGTGCCAGGGGTTTTGAAGGATAAGCATATTCGAGATAGGAGAAGATCGCATATGTCTCGAAGAGTTGGAACTCTCGATCGGACAACACAGGGATGGTCCCTCTAGGATTACGTGCGAGCATCTCTGGAGAGCGGTGTTCTCCTCTGGCAAAAGATAACTCTTGGCATTTGTAGGGTAAGGACTTCTCTTCGAGTGCAAGCAACACCATCCACGAAGGCGGTGAGCATTCAATCACCCTCACGGAGGCATACTCCGGCATATAGAGAACGATGCCTTCTTCTCTGATCATCATCAGCTCCAACGTCACGATACAACACCTGGCAATATTCCTGACGTCACCCTACACCCGACATTCGCAAAAGACAAGCATCGTTGCTGAAAAAGTGAGTCCCCCTACAGACCTTCGCTGACAGTGATCACCACATTGCCACGTTTATGACCGGAATCCGTGTACCGATGAGCTTCCTTTGTCTCCGAGAGAGGATAGGTTTCATCGATAAAAGGCTTGATGGTACCGGCATCAAAGAGGTCGTAAAGCTGCTTCATATTCTCCTTGCTTTCCTTGGGTGTACCTGCAACGATACGTCGATTGAATAGAGACTGAAAGATCTCCTTGAATCCGCCAGCAACAGCTGCATAACGACCATCAGGGTTCAGCACCTTTTGATACTCGGCAAAGCTGGGTTGACTCGGAACAACGTCAAATATGATGTCATAGGTTCCATGTTGTGGTTGCGTGCAATCTTCTTTGGTGTAGTCGAGCACATGGCGTGCGCCAAAAGATCGTACAAGTTCGACATTGCGAGCGCTACAGACACCTGTCACCTCTGCACCAAACGCGGAGGCGAGCTGCACGATGTAATGTCCAACGCAACCAGAAGCACCAACAACAAGGACTTTTTGACCGGGTTGTACACCGAGCAAGTCCTTGACGAAGTAAAGCGCCGTCCCTGCGCCAAAGGGGAGCGCGGCTGCCTGCTCATAGCTCGCCTCTGTCGGCTTTTTGTACAACCCGCCCTTTGCGGCGCGACAAACATACTCAGCGTACCCACCGAGCTTCATTGAATCGATCCCAAACACGGCATCACCAACCTGAAAGTCAGTCACGCCCTTTCCTAATGAGACAATCTCTCCGGCGACCTCAGTCCCCAAGATAGGCCGCCTGGGGCGAAACAAACCGAAGACAAGACGCACCAACCAACCGGAGAGCTTGTCTGGCACCCTCGTGAAACCTCGCAAGTTCGCGTCTCCAGCTGTCGCAGTTGAGGCGTGGACCTTGATCAAGACCTCTCCCCTCTTGGGTTGTGGGACATCGACATCTTCCATATGCAGTACATCTGGGCTTCCATACTCTCTGTATACGACGGCTTTCATCTCGACTTGCTCCTCATCTTTTCTTGTGAATCTAACCGTTGGACTGTGTGTAGTTCAAGACCAAGGTCACGGATTTTGCGTAGGATCCCAAACAGTTCAGCTTGGTCTCTGATCGGTCCAATCGACTCGTTGAGACCACCTTCGATATCTCGACTCGTCCAGCCATCAAACGACACACACCAGGAGGACTTTAGGTGGCCTTTCGTACAAATCTTGTAAGTCATCATCATCTTTTGCTACGTAATAGAGTCTCCCAGGGTATCGGAGTCAGCACACGCTGACTCTCTTTGAGAAACAAAACCCCAGGTCTTCTACAGACTGACAACAACGAGTCTACACTGTCAGGTGATGACTTCGCATCGTCACATGTGATGAGATAGGTGATGATTTTGTGGAGAGGATGTTCAAGAAGGGAGGAGGCCGATCTCCAAAGCCCTCTGCACAGCGCCCCTTCGATTGTTCACATCGAGTTTGCTGTAGATGTTGCGCGTGTGGGTCCTCATCGTACTCAGGGAGATGTAGAGCTCGCGGGCAATCTCCGGTCCAGAGCGCTGCGTTTCGAGCATACGAAGCACTTCCATCTCCCGCTCTGTGAGCGGCTCGATCAGGCTTTGTTGTGTACATGTCGTTGCTTCTTCTCCTGCAGCCCATGTGGTACGTAGTCGCTCCACATACGAACGAAGCTCCCCTTTGACATGCACGTCCTGTATGAGCCCTCTAAGGGACGCCCCTTCGTTGAGAAACAATTGCACATACCCTTCAGATGCAGCGAGAGCTAACGCCTCCTCAAGACACTCCAAAGCGCCCGTTTTGTCCCCTTGCACATTGTACAACAAGGACTGAAGCAGCCTGATCTCGATAAGACTTCGACCACGTTGACCTTCCGTCGCAGCATAATACATTCGCTCACACAACGTATGAAGTCGCGAGGCCAGCGCCTCATCCCAACGTCCCTGCAATCTCGCGAGCCCGACACGCACGAAGGTCATGTAATCAAATTCGTCGAGATAATGAATGGGCGCATCCAACACAAGCCCACGTTTACGCACCCACTCCTCAGCGAGGGAGAGTTTCCCTTGCTTGAGCCACACCCTCGCCATCAGCGTCTCAGCCTGTCGGACTTCTGGCAGTGGAATCTGTTGGAAGTGCTCTTTTGCTTGCTCCAAAGAAGACAAGGCGTCATCCAGGCGACCTTGCGCCATCTCGCACTGCGCCCGAGAGAGAAAAAGTCGATGAAGCCAATTGGGACGTCTGACAAGTTGTTCTGCGAGCTCTTCAGCTGTATGCAATGCGTCTTCAGCCTTCTCAAAAAGTCCCCACTCACAGTCCAGCTCAGCGCGACCACGGTAAAGATCTTCGCAGCCCATCATGAGGGGTTGTCCCCTCTCTTGTAGGGCTTGAAACGCACGCTCATAGGCACGATACGCTCGGTACAACTGGCCTCGCGAGATACGAATATCCCCTAACAGAGGCGTCAACTCGATCACATCGACGAGTGGACCGTGTCTGTAAAGATATTGAAAGAGTGAAGAGAGCAATTCATCAGCACGAACGAGACGCCCATTTGCCCAATATGCGATCGCGCTCATCGCGACGATCTGTGTACGGCGGTAATGCTCTCTGTCTCCAAGGAGCGCAAGCGCGTCCTCAGCATAAGACATCGCTTCGGGGAGCGAGCCAAGCGCGAGAGTGATGTATAGTTGCGCGATGCACAGCGACGCAGGCAAAAACGAAGAACGTTGCTCTTCGGGGAGCGCGCGAAAGACCTCCTGTTGAGACAACAACCACTCTATCCTCCCAAGCCAACGAGAGGATGCCTCAAGTTGACCTCGATACAACATCGTCCAGGCATACCCATCACACAAGAGAGGACGTTGCAACACGATCTCTTCGGGTAATTGAGAGGCCCAAGAGAACCACGTCGCGGTCTGGTATTGTAGCTCCATCGAAGGCCACACCTGTTCGAGCAAGTCAGCAGCTTTTTGATCGTCTTTTGCGACCAGCGCATGGTGGATCGCGTCATCGATCTGATCGTGTTGTAAGAACCACTCACAAGCGCGTGCATGGAGCGCAGAGACGCTCGCAGGGTGTGAGCGCTTCAACGCCGTCGAGAGCGCCTCCGCGAAGAGCTGGTGATACCGAAACCAATCGCGAGTATGATCGAGCGAAATGACGAATAAATTGCCACGCTCTAACGCTTCTAACATTACCTGACTTTCGCGACTCTGTGTCACTGCATCGCACAGTGGCGCGTGGAGACGTTCGAGAATGGATGTCTGCAACAAAAACGTCCGCACAGACGATGGTTGTTGCTGTAAGACCTCCTCAACGAGATAATCGAGGATATAACGATGACTTCCAGCGAACGCCTGAAGAAACGTCGAGCTGTCAGGATGCTCTTGGAGTGAGAGGGCCGCAAGTTGAAGACCTGTCACCCAACCTTCCGTGCGCGCAGTGAGGAGTTGAAGGTCATCTTCAGAGAGTGTAAGGGACATACTCTCCCGAAGAAAGTCCGCGCATTCTTCAGCGGTAAGGCGTAGGTCACCAGCACGAACCTCCGTGAACAGTCTTTTGCCTCGCAACTTCGCGAGGGGAAGTTGTGGATCTTCTCTCGTCGCGAGCACGAGGTGCATGAGGGGAGGTTGATGTTGCAGCAATGTGTGGAGAAACGTATCCACCTCAGTTGACTCGACGAGATGGTAATCATCAAGCACCAAAAAAAACGGCGCGGAGAGAGAGCGTAATTCCAGCAAAAGTGGTGGCAGGAGAGAGTGAATGGAGGGCTGCTGCGCACTCTCAAGTGATGTGAGCAGGGTTTCCCCAAGCTGCTCATCGAGGCGTCGAAGCGCTGCGATAAGGTAGTGAAAAAAACGAACAGGATCACTCTCCTCTTCACCGAGCGAGAGCCACGCAATGTCCCTCTCTGTCTGGGCGAGCCACTGCACGAGCAGTGTCGTCTTTCCGAACCCTGCAGGTGCCGAGAGCAGTGTGAGCCTATGCCCATTCTCGACGCCTCGCTGAAGTCGCTCAGACAGACGCTCCCTGTACAAAAGCTCTCCGTGGGCCTTGGGGATGTGAAGCTTCGTCTCGAAAAGATACATAGCCTTACATACTCACTGACATTGTTTGGGAGGTTGGTAGGGCGCACAGGTTTTGGCAGCCAGTGGAAAGAGCACCTGAAAAGGCGAAGAGGAGGAGAGGATATATTCGTGCTGCCCTCGGGTGTATTTGCGCAGCGCTTCGACATACATCGCGACTTGATGACCTGCAGGTACCGATTGAGACCAACCCCCTTCAGGGAGCTTCCAACTGCCGTCAGCCTGCTTGCTCAACTTCGCCTCTTTCCAGGCCTGGGCACCACCGGGCTGATGTTCTTTGTCGTTCCAAAACGTATTGGCAGACGCAGCCACGTGAAGACGCACTTCATCAACTGCTCCATCCACTTGTACAGTGACAGAGAAGCGCCTTTGTGCGTCTGTCTCTTGGGTCACCTTGACCTTCGGAAAAGACGTTTTGTAGACCAAAGACTCGGCGACAGCAGGCAACAACGCACGTCCTCTGTCGGACTCGATCAAGCGACTCACACCAGAGGCCCCTTTCACACGCCAGTATTGCCAGTTGGGATGATTGAATTGTGCCAAAAATGCATTCTCTGCAGTGAGCGGGTAAAAACGATCGTGCTGGTTGGGTAAGGTCATATCGCCTGAGATGATGATATGACGTGGATACAGCTTGTCCTGGAATTGGCTGACGTTGGTCACTCGATCCACCATCTGCCCGGCAGGTGTGTTCTTGAGCCAATATGGCAGTCCTCGCATTAGATTGATGATGTGACTGGCTGTCGCTCCACTCAGATCAGGTGGCGATGCACACCCCCACTCTTTTTCATACGCCTTGCCCGCCGCATGAAAGTCCTCAAACCAATGACCTCCAGGAGATGCAACCTCCAAGCGCTCGTCTACACTCGCGAGCAACCAGTGTGACCATCCTTCTTTTGAGATCCCAACAGAACCTACTTTGTCGACCTTCCCACCAGCCTTCTCTGCGAGGCGCTGGAGTGCAGTGATTGCATACATATCGCCCTTCACGAGGGGATGGCCATTGATCAAGAAAGACCCGTCAAAAGGTATCTTCTTGGGCTCACACGGGTACTGCTTCAGTAACTGCTCCAAAATAATGTAAAATTGGTGGGTATGGAATCCCGATGAACCAGTCACCTTCATCGGCTCGTCAGACCAGCCGTGAAAGACGACAGGGACGCCATAATCAACGGCGATCTGTTCGGCCCACTCGCCTCGACTCCCAGGTGCTCCAGGAACAGGTGTCATGATATCGACGATCCCGTTGCTGTTGTAGTAAATGTTGTGAAAATTGTACAACAGCCCCTTACCAAATCCGGGATGTGTGCGATTGGGATAACCTGGTGGCAGGAACACAAACAGCACCTGCTCCCAAGGAATACGAACTTTCGTCCCATCTTTTTTATATGTCGTGAAAGACCACGCCTGCAGCGTCCCCGCCATCACCTTGACACCACTCTTCAGTGTTCCTTCTTTGATGAGTTTCCACTTCATATCAGTCAAAGATGCGCTGCGGATCGCAGGATCGTTGTAGAAAGGGATGTCCCTCGGAGAGAGGGGTGCCTTCCATTCCCCTACGATTTCAGGAGTGGTCTCGTTATCAGTCTGTTGTGCCTTCTCAGTCTGGGCAGTTGATGCATCTGAAGAGACTTCAGAAATCGACTCTGTTGGGGATACAGACGGGCTACAATGGAGTGTAAAAGAGAGTGTACATATGCAGAGGAAACAAAACACCGTAATATCTCGGAGACTACGCATATAAGGGGCTCCTGTGCCATCATGTGGTTACGGACGAGTGGGCATCTTCTTTTATAGCACAAGAGATGTCACAATGCACTCCAATCCACAAAGCAAGAAAAGAGCTTGTCTCACAAAAGAATTTCTCCTATAAGGGAAAATCGAAAATTCGAACAACGACAAGTGCATGGTTCTCTCAAAAGGTTACGACCTTCGAGACGTTCGAAATGTTCTCAGCTCCCCACTCCGTTCAAAAAAGAGAACATCCCCAATGGTCCGAAGCCAACAGCGATCAAAAGCTGCCCATGTACATCGTCACAAAAAGCACACATTGGTGTGTGATTCGTTGCCTGGATCGATTTGACCAGTTCCGTCAGGAGAATGTATCAGAATGTCTCGTTTGCTTTCAAAAGACCTCATCATCGTATGTATCACATGTATACTCACCCTCAGCTTGCTCGCCTGTGGCGCGCCAGATCGCACCTGCAAAAATGAAAGCGACTGTGTCTCTGGAGAACATTGTCAAAACAACCAATGTATTCCCGACTGCCAAGACGACAGTGAATGTAACAATGGTGAGAGCTGCCTCTCCACCGGACGATGTGGAACAAAAACACAGCCGACGAACAACTGTGGAAATGGCGTCATCGATCAAGGCGAAGAGTGCGACGGTGCAACCCTCAACAACCAAACATGTCAGACCAAAGGTTTTGACAGTGGTGACATCAAGTGCGACGCGACTTGCACATTCGACACCTCTGGATGCACCAAAGCGCAGACAAAAAACGATTGTGGAAACGGCGTTGTCGACCAAGACGAAGAGTGTGATGGTACAGCTCTCAACAACCAAACATGCCAAACCAAAGGTTTTGATAGTGGTGACATCAAGTGCAGCGCGACTTGTACATTCGACACCTCAACGTGCAAAAAAAGTCAGCCGACAAATGACTGCGGAAACGGTCAAATCGATCAAGGCGAAGAATGCGACGGCACAGCCCTTGACAACCAAACATGTCAGACCAAAGGCTTCGACAGCGGTGACATCAAATGTAGCGCTGCTTGTAAATTTGACACCTCGGGATGTGCCAACGCGAGCGGAAAGAAGGCTTTCGGTCAAATCTGTGAGAAATCCACAGACTGTGAAGATGACCTGATCTGTGTTATCGCCAACTCCGGACAAAAAGGATACTGTGCAGCGACCTGTTCACAGACCAAGCCTTGTCCAAACAGCCCTCCAAATGCGACCTGTGCGTTGAAAGCCGGTGACGACTCGATCTGTGGGTGGGAGTGTTCTCCGACAGCGAGTAACCAATGCCCTACAGGATTGAACTGCACTCCCCTTGGGAGCAGCCACTACTGTACAGCCAACCCCCCACCCACCCCAGCCAAGTGTGGAAACAACACCGTCGAAACAGGTGAAGAGTGCGACGGCACAGACCTGCGGAATCAGAGCTGTACATCACAAGGATACGTAGGAGGCTCACTCTCTTGCAAAAATTGCCAATTCGACACATCAGCATGTACAGGTCCCAAACCCTCTTCTTTCGGGCAGCAATGTACATCTTCATCGGATTGTGATGCCGGGCAGGTATGTGTTTCCTTTACCAACACGTTGTCGATCTGTACGGCGAAATGTTCGAGCACCCAACCATGCCCAGGTAATCCTCCTGGCGCGTCGTGTCGATTTAAACTGCAAAGTGGCGACACGATCTGCGGTTGGGCGACCAAGAGTGGTGCACCGCCAGTTTGTGGAAATGGTGCGATCGAGACAGGTGAAGAATGCGATGGGAGCGCGATTCAATCGACCTGTCAGGGGATCGGTTTTGGAGGTGGGACGCTCAAGTGCAACAGTAGCTGTCGTTACGACACATCGAGCTGTACAGGGACCAACAAATGCACCAATCTCCCCAACCCATTTTGCGCTGCGGGATGTGACAATGTCACTCGCTTCTCACCAGATGTTGGCCAGGGATACATCGTCACACATGGCGATCGATACAGTTGGCTACGACGTGGCCCATCAATGGTCCTCAAGTATGCAACGGCGATGGTCAAATGTATGTACCCAGGCACAGCCAACCTTGGGTTTGGCGACATGAGTATGCAAAATGGTGGCACCCCCGCTGACACAAGTGGTCGGCTCCGACACCCACAAGGTACACATGTAAAGGGCAATGACATCGATCTCGCGTACTACCAGGTCAACACCCCCAACAACTACCTGCGCGCGGTCTGTCAACACACGACCAATGGACAAGACCAATATCACTGCGTCGCCCAACCTCACCTGCTCGATCCGGTTAAGACAGCGTACTTTCTCGCCAAAATCCTCGAATATGGTAGCGTCCGGGTGATCGGCGTCGATGGAAAGATCGGCCCACTCATCGAAGCAGAGATGACAAAACTTCACCAAAAAGGGCTGATCCACAAAAGTATTTTGGATCAATTCAAAAATGGTAGTGTCACGTGGGAAGAGACAGACAAAGGACGAGGTTGGTTCCGCTTCCACCATCACCACGCCCATATCAGCTTTAACTGAGAGCACACCATCACACGCGAAAAACAATGTGACTTTGCGCCCAAAAAATCTTCTGCGACCCCAAGCCCCCTAGCCTCGAAGAAAATCAAACTCACCTCAAAATTTGCTGTGGACAACACGCAACTTCTCGCTTAGTCTAGCGATACTCCATAGATAGAGATATACAATGTGCGGTGGTGTGCGTTGTTCAACAATATGAGGTATATCATGCCAAAGATCGGTCAAAGTTCAAGCTCCGTCAGCAATGATAAAGCCAGACAGGAAGAAGCCCGAAGACAACGGGAAGCACAGGAACGACAGGCGAGAGAAGCAGCCGAAGCTCGTGCCCGCGAAAAAATCCAGGAACAAGCCAAAGAGCTCGCACAATCCAAGAAAGCCTCCGCGCAGCTCAAAGACGTCCGTGAGCAGAGAGTCCAAGAGTTCGCAGAGACAGGAAAAAAGCCTAGCTTTGTCGGCAGCATGGCTGGAAATCTCCATCAACATCGTCTGAACCGTTCACTCGATGTACAGCGTCCCCCCGAACGACCAGCCGTCACGCACGATCCAGGCACACTCGCACAAGAGAGCACCACAGACGCCAACGTCAACTGTATCGACCAAGCCAACACCGCAGTCCAACAAATGAGTCCCGAAGAGCGCGCCCAAAGTGAGGTCGTCTTCCTGCAAGATACAACCAACGCAGATGGGAACGACGCAGGACACGTGATGGTCCAACAACCAGACGGCGCGCTGTTTGATCCCGCCACACAACAAACGACTACATGGGAAGCGCTCCAATCAGAAGGTCGCTACGAACCGGTCACCCAAGACGGTGAGACCTACACAATGCCAGCCGAGCAATTCAGCGAGATCATGTCCCAACCTCCAGGGCAACGAGACCTCACAGGGATCCCTCAAGAGGTCGCGAATATGCGCCTCGCAGATACAGAAGTCACAGCGCCCACAACAGAAGACCCCTCCACAGCCGTCCCCGACCTCGAAGTCGTCGACCTGAGCAGCGGCATTGACATCGAAGGTCTCGGCCAAACGATCGAAACATTGACCAATGAGCGCGGGGAAAACGCCCGCCTCGGTTTCCACATCGAAGGCGCCGCCAACATCAACGGTGGACCCGTCCAGGTTGGAGCATGGGGAGATCTGGGAATCCAAGTCTCGCAAGCGGACACAGGCGCGACAGTCCTCTCTTTTGACGCGGAGGTCGCCGCCAAAGCAGGGATCGACCTGGGCATCTTCGAGGTCGAAGTCGCTGCTGGTGGGACATACCGTGCAAGCGCCCGCTTCGCCAATAGTCAGGACGCCGCGCGCTGGATCGGTCAACAACTCGAAGGTGTCAACGAAGCGGTCCCTGGCGAACCGTTCAACGTCGTTGGCCCAGACGGTGGCCCCGCTGACCTCACCCTCTCACGTCCTCCCACAATCGCGACACAGGCCGGTGTCCTCGGCCAAGCAAGCGTCACAGTAGACGCCTCCGACATCCCTGGATTACCCGACGGCCTCAACGTCGAAGGCTCCTTCTCCGTGCGTGGTGATGGTGTCAGCACCAGCTTCCAAGTCCCCGATGGCGAAGGCGGCTACCGCACTCACGAAGGCTACGAACGCTCCACAACATACGAAGCCGCCGTAACTGTCGGTCGTTTCCAGGGTTCCTTTACACGCACCAACAGCGAAATTGGTGGCGACCCCACGATCGACAACAACGGTATCTACCGCAACGACCAATACTCTTTCACCGTCACCGCAGCGGACATGGAAGATACACCCGCGATGGAGAACGCTGTCGCCGGCCTGCTCGGTTTTGATGGACCTCCCCCTGTCGGCAGCCCTGCGCGCGGTATGTTCGACGACGCGATGGGGCTCATGGCAGATGAAGGATTCCGCGAACAAGTCGGCGTCCGTGGAAGCATGACCGTCACTTACGAACGCAACTACACACAAGAAGCCAACGGCGAGATGGAGCTTCAGTATGGACGTCTCCGCCTCAACACAGGTGTCTCCGCAAACTTCGAGAGCGAAGTCGCAGGGGTTGGCGAGATCGAAGTCAGCGCGTCCGCTTCTCACTCAGAAGTCCTCTTTGAACACATCGGCACACAGACAGAGTCATACGCACGTGGTGTCGCGCTCCGCTCCTCCGAGGAAGATTGGAGTCAATTTGCCACACAAAACGCCGACGAGCTTGGGACCATGATCGAAAACGGCGCAGGTAGCGAGCAGGCTCAACAACTGGGGCTCCCCGATCCAGCGACCGTCTATCGCGAACAAGGCCCTGAAGCCGGTATCGCAGCGCTCGCAGATGTATGGCGCGCAGAAGACACTCGCTACGCTGAAAATGAAGGCATCATCAACCGCGCCGCAGATGATTTTGAAAGTGGCGGCGCAGACGCGCAACTTCGTGCACTTGAAGATGTCGCGAGTGATCCCCAGAGACTCGCAGACACACTCGATGAGCTGGCAAGACGCGGCTACACAGATCGCGAGATTCGCGACATGCTCGACAGCAACGCGATCGGACGCTTCTTCTCAAGCGCAGGTGAAAACCGCGCCGCGTCCTTTGATGATCTCCAAGCACAAGCCGCGCCTTACCGCGACTTTGCCGACACAGCAGCGCAGGATATTGCAGACAGCCTCCACTACAACCTCGTCGAACGTGGCTTCGATGACTACATGACTCACGGCGCAGCCGGCCAAATGCTGAGTGACTTTGCACAAACAGCCAGCCCAGAGCAGCTCCAACAAGTCGTCAGCCAACTCAACGCGATGGGTGTAACACCCGAACAACTCCAACAAATGGCTGATCAAGCAGTCCAAGAATACGGAACGAGTCACCACGGCCAACACGCTCACGGCTTCCAGGACGGTGTCAATGCCTTCCTCGTCGCGGCAGGCGCGGTATAAGTCCCTCTCGACCCCCCTACCACACCACAAAAGGAGTCGTCCATCCATGGAATACACCATCACCCAATCCGCACAACACAAAACCAGACAGGTGTCTCTCCCTGCGTCGACACTCGTCCTCGCACCCCAACAGCAGATGATCACGATCCAGGGTGGAGCGTTCTCCGTTGAACGAAGCCACGAAGATAATGGCATCAACGCTGTCTATCTCGAAGTGAACCTCCTGGAGAGTGAATACAAAAAGCTACGACAGACTGACCTGTTCGGGCTCAAACAAACCAACCCCTTCCCGACCCACACGCCGATTCAATTGTCTCTCCAGCTGCGGCCCGAAGCGCTGATGCGTATATCAGGAAGACTTCGCAATGTAGACGATATCGAGGCGATCCTCCAAACACACGGTCCCGAAGATTTCCCCTTCTTCCTACAGCTCGCACACTACCAACTCAAACGCCTCGCGCAAGTCGAACAAACCTACGAGCTCCAACCTCAAGCCTCCTGACCTCCTTCACAAACGACCCCACCAACAACAACTCCCCGATAGCGGATTCTGCAAATGCTCGAAGCTAGGTCGCAGCTTTGTCGTCGCAGTTTGCCAACACACCATTTTTTGAATACTGTGAGAAGTTGCGACTAAAACACGCGCCCACCAAAGGACGTAAACACAATGAAAATAAAGGAAAATCAGACGCGGACGGTTGCACTTTGTCTGCGGACTGGTTACACTATACACACGCAAAGAAGAAGTCTGCGAACCTAGTACATAAGGAGTTTCACATGAAACGATATTGGATACAATTACTGAGCGCGATGCTCTTCACCCTGGCCACGTATGGTCATGCCCACGCGCAAACCGATCCAGCGCTCGCCCCTCCCCCCATCGACCTCTCACAGGTCAACGCCGCCTTCCACTCAACAGGTGGTCGCACACTTGCCGCTTGGGCCAGAAACTTTGAGCAGGCAGTCAACGAAATTTACATGCAAAACGAGTTTGTCCGGGTCGATGTCCGTCGCCCCCTGCTCGGCCAACTCAGAGTCTACGGATACATTGAGCAAAACAGACGACCCGGTTACCAAATTGGCGATGCCCTGTTGTTTCGCATCGTGCAATACAGAGGCGTACACCGCTTTAGCTACAGAATGTACAACCGGAACGGATGGCTCTATACAAGTGACTACTACCGAACCAATCGTCCATTCTTCCGCTTCGCCTTTGTCGGACCAAGATACTGGCATCGCTACTACACTCGCCCCCGACGTCTCATTTACTTGCGTCGATACCGACGACGCTATCGTTCATCGAGACGATACCGCCGTCGTGCACGTCGATATCGACGCTACCGCAGATCCACACGAGCTAGACGCAGAGCGTGGAGACGTCGTCGCCGCGTGAGACGTCGAGTTCGCAGAAGAACTCGTCGAAGAATTCGTCGAAACAGACGCATTCGCAGAAAGATCCGCCGCAACAAACGTATTCGTAGAAGAATCCGCCGCAACACCAGACGTCGTTATCGACGTGGTCGCAAAACAGGCGGTAAGTGGTAAGCCCTCACTATCTTCCTCCTATCCATCCCTTCATCATGACCCCTATCCAAAGCCCCATCCCCAACATCAGCATGCACAACGTCACGACGATGTCCGCAAAGTTTCGTCCGCAAAATTGACTCAACGCAACAAGCCACTTCTGCGTTGCGCTTAGTGCCTCTCCGCTCGCCTCCCATGCCAACATGGTGTGCGGAAAGATGATCGTCAGGTAGACAAAACAACCCAACAAACAAATTAAGGCGAGCAACCCCGCCATAGGCCAGATCATTCGGTGTGTCTCTTGCATCCTGTTCTCCTCTGGTCAGGCTACTGCCAACAAAATACCCACTGTACGCTCACGAAACCACACAAACGCAGTTTTGATTCCACAACTCTTTTCACATCACAAAAAACGTGGTAGGGCACAAGAAAAACGACGCTCTTCAACTCCGTCCCCTCATAGCCAGTGAAAGGCATCAAGATGACAAATCACGCACATGTAGAAGCCTCTGTTATCGCGATATCCATGATCGCGATTGTCAGCCTCATCGATCATTTTGTGAACATGATGGACAACAACCCCTACAAACTATTTGGGTACATTGGGTTGTTTTTTGTTTTGTACATTCCATTGTACATGATGCGAAAAAAAGCCTGGCGACGTTAATCTACATTTTCTGTAGAATCCACTCTGCCGACAACTTCATCAAAAGGCGACAACCTTTTTCCCTCCAAGCCCCCAGGGTATGGAATGAACGCACGATGATGAAGGCACAACACATGAACCAACCTTGCAGTCGACACTTTCGAGATAAACATCTTCAAAGTAGAAGCAGCGCAAAGACAAAGTCTGATATGCGCGTTCCTTCATCTCGGGGATGCCAACGTATACAAAACGTACAAAGCCCCCTCACCTACTCTATATTCTTTAACATTTTCGAGACTTTCTTGTCCTTTCCTGGCTCTCTTCATATGATCGGGTATGGAATACAGTAGGGAATCACATCTCCAAAAGGAGTTTATCGATGAGAACGAATGTTTTTCTTCGAAAAGGGAGTTTCCCCTCAAGGGGTTACCCTCTCTTCATGTTATCTTTTCTATCGTTTATGTTGTTCACCTTTGGCGCAGAAGCTGGGATCACAAAAACAGTGACAGTCCCGTACACAACAGCGTCTCGCTACCAGGTCTCCTCCACCTCCAAAGTCCTGATAAGTGGTGGGCACGCCAACCTCTTGTCCATGACTGCGGGCACAGGTCGTGATGGCGATCTGGCAGTCACAACAGGCACAACCAATCTGACGACATATACATCACAAGGCCGAAGTGTGGGTGATGGTGTGTACTATCGCGTTAGCGCGATGGGGAACAACTCCGTCACAATCAACGTCACAGCAGCAGGGCTTGCCGTAGGTGATGAGGTGTTGTTGATTCATATGCAGGGCGCAGCAACACGCGCAGGCAATTGGGAGGTCTTTCGGATCAACGCGATCAGCGGCACACAAGTGACGTTTGACAAAAACATCGCGCAGATTTACGGCTCAACAGCCAACTCCAACCTCGCTGGACAGATCATCTTGTTGCAAAGAATCCCCAACTACAACAACGTCACGATCGCGGCAGGTGCGACCCTCACAGCCAATGCCTGGAATGGCGCTGGTGGTGGAATCCTGGCGTTCCGCACCCGTGGGACATTGACGATCGCAGGTACACTCACGATGTCAGGTCGAGGCTACCGTGGCGCCCCTCATGCGATCAGACGTAACAACGCACACGGAGAACGTGGAGAAGGATACTGTGGTGGATATCGCAGCATCGTGAAGCCTCCCAACAACTACCTCTGTAACGGTGGAGGTGGTGGTGAAGGTTACCAGGATGGCGCTGGAGGTGGTGGCGGTGGCCACGCAGCAAACGGAGCCAATGGACAAAACAGCCATTACTGTAGTGGGACAGGCGGATGTCCACATGATGGTGGAGCAGGTGGTCGCGCAGCAGGAAATACCCAACTTACCCGTATCTTTATGGGTGGTGGTGGCGGCATGGGCGGACGCGACGAAGACGGTGGATATGCCGGAGGTGGCGGTACAGGTGGCGGGATCATCTTCGCCTTCGCGAGCCACACCAACCTCACAGGCAATATCCAAAGTAACGGTGGAAACGGACGCAATGGCGGCGGTGGCGTTGGATGTGGCATGGGCGGCGGCGGCGGCGGTGCTGGCGGCTCCATCTACGTTGGAACCAACACTTTCATCGGGACAGGAACCCTCACAGTCAACCGTGGCGCACGTGGTGCAGGGAATGGCTGTGGAGACAACGGTGGTGTTGGTGCATTCGGTCGTATTCGTATCGATTACCAATACGCCAACGGTCTCGCACAAGGACAGACAGCAGCGACAACCTTCATCAACGCACGTACCAACCCGGACGCTGGCTATACAGACAAAACCAGCGGCTTCTACACAGATCGCCCCTGGGTCAGTACGACCTTCAACTTCCAAGACACCGACCTCTTGCGTTGGCTCACCTTTGCACAGACCGCCGCCCCCACAAACCAGGGTAGCTTTGTGTATCAATTACACGATGGACAAGGGACGCAATACTACTGGAACGGAAGCGCGTGGACACCGACGACAAAAGCCGATGGCACAGAGACCAACAACGCGACGACGATCAACGCAAACATCGACAAGTGGACGCAGGCCAGACTGGGTGTGCGTACGTACCTCGTGAGCAACGGTAATCAACCCACAGCCCTCGACCTTTTGACGCTCACTTACAGAGCCAACAAAGAACCAAGTATCACCACGACACCTCCGACAACAGCGACGGAAGATCAACCTTACGCCTATCTCCCCGTTGTCCAGGACGCCGATGACACGAAGTTTACATACAAACTGACGAGAGCCCCTGCTGGTGCCAAGATCGACCCCAACACGGGCGCGATAACCTGGACACCAGGTAACGCAGATGCCGAAAAAGAATTCGACTTCGAAGTCGTCATCACCGACGCAGATGGTGGTTCCGTCACACAAACCTGGAAGGTCAAGGTCACAAACGTCAATGACCCACCCAAAATCACCTCGACACCTCCGACCAATTCAACAGAAGATGTGACGTACACATACACCCCCAACGTCGACGATCCCGATCCAAATGAGACGTTGACATTTAAGCTCACAAAGGCTCCATCAGGCGCCAAGATCGACCCTAACACGGGAAAAATTGAGTGGACCCCTGGTGATGCAGACGTCAACGCGGGCAAACAAGACTTTGAGGTCGAAGTCTGCGACAAAGCTGGCGTGTGTGATAAACAAGCTTGGAGTGTTAACGTCGCGAACGTCAACGATGTACCCTCTATTACAACAACCCCGCCGACATCAGCGACAGAGAAAACAGCTTATACTTATGCACCACAGGCTTTGGACCCCGATCCTGGTGAGACGCAAACCTGGAAACTCAACAAAGGCCCCTCTGGGATGAAGATCGATCCGAACACAGGTGCGATCACATGGACTCCAGGCGACCAAGATGCAGGACAAGAACCAGACGTAGAGATCGAAGTCTGTGACAAATCAGGCGCGTGCCGCAAGCAATCCTGGAAAGTCAAAGTGAGCGGTGTCAATGATCCACCAAAAATCACTTCAACACCTCCAACCCAATCCAAAGAAGACGATGTCTACACATACAGCCCCAAGGTGGAAGATCCAGACGTAAATGACACCCACACCTGGAAGCTCAAAAAAGGTCCCTCAGGTGCCAAGATCGACCCCAACACGGGCAAAATCGAGTGGACACCCGGTGACGCTGAAGCCGGAAAAGATGTCGACTTTGAGATCGAAGTCTGTGATAAGGCTGGCAGCTGTGTGACACAATCCTGGAAAACAAGTGTCGAAAACATCAACGACAAGCCCGTCATCTCAGGCACACCTCCCACTGAAGCCTACGTGCAAAAAGAGGTGACCTACGAACCCAAAGTCACAGACGTCGACCCAGGCGACACCCACACCTGGAGCCTCACAAAAGCTCCATCAGGTGCCAAGATCGACCCCAACACAGGAAAAATCACCTGGACACCTGTTGCAGCCGATGCTGGGAAAGACATCGACTTCGAAGTCCAGGTCTGTGATAAGGCCGGTGACTGTGTCAAACAGACGTTCAAAATCCCCGTCAAACAGACCTGCGTCACAGATGTCGATTGCCTCCAACAACAGATCTGTGTCCAGCAAACACTCGCGAGGGTCTGTGTCGATCCAGGATGTGCGACACAATCACCGAAGTGCCAAGACGCTTCACAGTATTGCAATGACGGTCAATGTATCTCCAACCCGTGTAGCGGAAAACTCTGCGCACCAGGAGAAGTCTGCCGTTCAACAGATGGAAAATGCATCAAGCCCTGTGCTGGTGTGACTTGTGTCTCTGGTGAAAAGTGCGTCGATGGCGCATGTGTCACAGACCCATGTGCGAGCCTCACATGTGCGCAAGACGAGCGCTGTGATGCCTCCGATGCCAACAACCCAAAGTGTGTCAAAGATCAGTGCAAAACAGGCTCGTGTAAACACGGTCGATTGTGCATCGATGACATCTGCGTCGAAGACCCCTGCACCATGATGACCTGCCCCAACCCCCAAAACCGCTGTGTGGCAGGACAATGTATCGACAGACAAACCTGTACGATCGATATCGACTGCCCATCCCAAGAGATCTGCACAAATGGACGTTGTTATCCCTCCGGATGCTACACAACGAGCCCAACTTGTCCGGGCGCAGACCAACAATGTACCGATGGCAAGTGTGAGGATAATCAATGTAAAGGGAGCAATCCCAAGCAGTGCGCGGCTGATGAATTCTGTCGTCCGTCGGATGGTGCTTGTGCCAAATCTTGCGCCAACATCCAATGTGCCACAGGACAAACTTGTGTGGACGGTCAGTGCAAACAAGATCCCTGCGCGAGTGTGACATGTGGTGTTGGAAAAGTCTGTGTACAAGGTGACTGCAAAGACGACAAATGTTCGGTCAAAGATCCATGTAAACACGGACGAACCTGCAACAAACAGCTCAACCTCTGCCAAAGCGATCCATGCGCAGGTGTCCAATGCCCCAACAGCCAGGAGGTTTGTCGAGAAGGTCAGTGTGTCGCACCTCCTAACTGTACATTCGATAAGGACTGTCCAGGAACATCGATCTGTGTGAGCGGCAATTGCAAGGTGACCTCTTGCTCATCAGACTCCGACTGTAACGGTGGTAAACTCTGTGTCGAAGGAGAATGTAAAGATAACCCATGTGATGGTGTGCAGTGTGCATCGGGGACATTCTGTAAGGCAGGTAAGTGTGTCGACAGTTGTGCAGGGGTCTTCTGTAAACAAGATGAGCTCTGCCGCGAAGGTGCTTGTGGTGCGGACCCCTGCGCAGGCAAACAATGTCAGGCAGGCGAAGTCTGTGTTAGCGGTACATGTAAATCGACGACCTGCCAACAAGATTCATGTAAAGGCGGACGTACCTGTGATGTAGATAAGTGCGTCTCCGATCCCTGTCAGGGGATCTCGTGTCCAACTGGACAGACCTGTCAGGAAGGGCAATGTACAGGCACACGTGCTTGTAAGGTCGACACTGATTGTCCCGGTCAGGCAGTCTGCGTCGATGAAAAGTGTATCGAAGCAGGTTGCTACCAGGAAGCCTGCGCAGACGGTAAGTTGTGTCTCAAAGGGACTTGTGTCGACAATCCTTGCGCAAATAAACAATGTGCAGAAGGTGAAACATGCCGTCCTGTCGATGGAACGTGTGTGAAAAACTGTGAAGGATGTGCGACCGGTCAGCGCTGTGTTGCAGGTGAGTGCAAAGACGATCCTTGCGCGTCTGTTCAATGTAACCCTGGACAGACCTGCAAAGATGGGACGTGTGAAGACGACCTGTGTGCAGGCAACACACCTGCCTGTCGTTACCAAAGGGATTGTGATGTCAAAACATGTCAGGATGATCCTTGCAAAGGCGTCACATGCCCCACTGACTTCACATGTCAGGAAGGCGCCTGTGTCGGTCCACCCAAATCAGAGAAAGAGCCAACCAACACAGAAGAAACGACGCAAGATGCTGGCGAGCCAATGACCGAAATCACCAAAGAGGTCAACAATCCAACGGAACCAAAAGTAGAGACCGTAGTGCCTCTCGCGAGTGGTGGATGTGGGTGTACCGTCTCCGCCGATTCCTCTGGTACCAATACACTGTGGGCCCTCTTCTTTGTATTGGTTGTCGGCCTCACCAACCTCTATCGCCGCCGCAGATAACTCTCCCCGTTCATCTCTCCAATACCTGCCCTTGCCATCCCCACAATCCATTCACGATGAAGGCGTACTGTCTGATGCCTTGTGTTGTGCGTTGTAGCGAATAAACGGCAAAAACATTCCAGCAGTAAGGGAGAGACCGTAGATCAAAAACGTCCACTCGGAAAACAAAGGCATCACAAAGGCGAGGACGGCACAGGGAATCGCCATGATGAAGAACTCCCCTCCTAACACAACAGCCATACACGCAAATGCTGCAGCTGTCGCAAGTTGGACGATCGGAACCAAAAAGAAAGGAGGAAGCGTCCCTCCTGGTCCAAGTCCCTTTGAGACCGGTACAACCGCATTGAACACAGCGATCAACAAAAATTGAAGCGCAAAAATCACAACGATCTTCACCATCTGCCGCTCAAGTGAGGAGAAGCGCACTTTCTCCCGTCTCCGCAAATACCACGCGACAAGAAGAATCGAGGCAAACCCCACACACCATAAAGTGCTCAAGAGGAAAGCATTATCAAGGCGAGTGGTGACAAGGACCTGTGAGAGAAGAAAGAGACCGAGAAATTGCAATGCGTTGATGCGCCAGATCGGCCCCCACATCTTCATCAAATTTTGATGCTCTGTCCCCCGCACCAAAAGACGCGCAATTTGGGAGAACGCGCTGCGTTTCTTGGCCCGCACAGAGCGACCTTGCACAAAGCAATCAAGGTCGTCCACCAGCGCGCTTGCGTCCTTGTAACGTTGGTCGACCTCTCGCTCCAGACACTTCATGCAGATCGCCTCTAAATCCTCGGGAAGATCGGGACGTAAAAGTCGTGGAGGGAGCGGCGCGCTCTCGATGGATTGCTGAAGAATGGAGAGAGCACTCTCCCCTTCGTACGGCGCACGACCTGTCAGCATCTTGTAGAGGATCGCTCCCAAACCGTAGATATCAGAACGCGGTGTCACATCGACAGCGTTGGGAGGTAACAATTCAGGTGCGATATAGCCGGGCGTACCAATAATAGCCCCTGTCCTCGTGAGTTCTTTGTCGTCTTTGTCTGTTGTGAGTGATTTCGCGATCCCAAAGTCCATCAAGATCGGTTCACCATCCTCGTTGATCAGGACATTGGAAGGTTTGAGATCGCGATGAACCCAACCCTCTTGGTGGATATAGGAGACGGCTTTCACGATAGAAGCGAAGAGTTTCGCACAACGTCGGGCCGGCAGAGTCTCTTTGGCGATCAGATGGCTGAGCTCCTGCCCGCGAATGTACTCCATCGAGAAATAGAGTTGCCCTTCCCACTCGCCGACCTCGTGGATCGTGATAATGTTTGGATGTCGTAAACTCGCGACAGATCGAGCTTCTTGGCGAAAACGTTCGAGCAGCTCTGCGCTCATATTCGAGGAAGGTCGCAACATCTTCAGCGCGACATTACGTCCTAGCATTGGGTCATACGCCAACCACACGACGCCCATGCCTCCCTGACCGAGTAAGCGGATCAGTTGGTACTTGCCAAACGTCTCTTCACGCGGGAGCTCATCTCTCAGGACGACCCCGGCGCTGTGTTCGGAGTCAAGTGTGACAGCAAATGCTTCTGAAATGTCGGACGTTTCAACGTCACCTTGTCGCTCTCCTTGAAGAGAGAGGTTTGTAAACGTCTCAACCCACTGTTCCTTCTCTTTGGCCTCATCAACACACTTTGCGAAGAAGTCTTCCCACGCAAAGGTTTCGCCTTTGTCGAGGCGTCTCTCCGCTTCCTCTTTGATCTTTTGCAGGATCAGCTTTTGTTCTGTCATATCCGCATCCTTTGCTCTTAACAAGACAACCTTCAAGGTAACCTATCCAACAACCAATCAACAGAAAGTCATGTGGTGTATGGTATCACAACAAGGTAAACTTGTTCATCTTGCAAAACAAAACCCCATAGATGATTCGCCCCAAGAGAGACCGCCACACAAAATGCTCTCAATCGTCCAGCTCGAGTTCTTTGACTCGCTCCCACCACACAGTCCCTTTGAGTGCATCAAGACCTGCTTTTGTGAAGTCGTTGCCTATAAGCGATAACGTATCGAGCTGCTGGATATGTGGAGAACTGGCCAACGCAAAGAGGCCTTCATCACCGATCGCATTGTCCCCTAACATCAAATGTCGTAGCTGTCCAAGAAGTGGTGCGTGAGAGAGAATCTGTACCCCTTCGTCTTCGAGACCATTGATGTACAAGTTGAGACTGAGCAGTGACGGACAATCAGCAGCCAACGTCAACGCTCTCACACCATCTGGTCCAATATAATTATCCGAGAGATCCAAGACTTCGAGCTGTTGAAGAGACGAAGATTCAGCCAACGCAAAGAGCCCCATATCGCCAATCTCATTCCCACCAAGATCCAGCTCCTTGACACGCGCAAGCTGTGGGAGCAGAGACACGAACAGCGCCCCCTTATCACCGAGTTGTTGGCAGGGGAGTTTCAGGGAAAAATAAGCAAATGGCGCAAGCGCAACCCATTCGACAAGTTCTTGAACGAGATCAAGCCCACGCAGTCTCGCTTCTTCAGGGGCGAGTTAGTGGGCAACTTTTTGTTTTTGTTTGTGTTGTTGTATTACTCTTCGAG
>MDTD01062813.1_pt1 | contig 29181 bp, 20 predicted proteins | sample 811221 | NCBI WGS metagenome assembly MDTD01 (sample SAMN05326646, study PRJNA326480) | marine metagenome | isolation source: seawater | place: Pacific Ocean: South West | collected 2011 | reverse complement strand
ACCCGCACCTCTTCTGCTTCGTGTAACTCAGAGAATACGGTTTCCTTTACTAAACGCATGGGCCCCCATCCATCCGTATACGAAGTAAGGGGTACCCTTCCTACACCCCTCAATACGAAGGGGAGCCGTTCGTATTATGCTCTTTGGAGATGACAAAAATCAATAACCACCGCAAGGATTTCCAATTGATGAAAGAACTAGGTTCCTGTCCACGCTGCAATGGAACAGAAATTAACACCCTCAATTTCTACTATACGAGAGAAGAGGTTTGCAATAACTGTGGTTATGTTGACATATACAAAAAGCACGGTGCACAAAATGTTCTTTCGAATTTCATTGCATATGTGATTCTTGGTTTGGTTGTCTTTGGTGGCTTAATTGCATTTCTTGTTATGAGTTGATTGGGATCTCTTGCAAGGGGTTATCCGAAACTCCTTTGCATTTTATTTTCCGATACAAAGGGGATTCAGTGGGTCGATACAGACGCTACACTTTGATTGGAAGTCGGGGGTTTTGCAATGATGCTTCACTCGAAAGTTACAGCAAGAGTTGTTTTCCAATTGGAGTTAGCTAATTTCTTTGCCTTACCATCTGCAATAATTGGATTGATTCTATTGAGCCTTCCATGCATGCCCGCTACGCTGAATTTCACACGTAGAGTAACTTGCCTTGTCGCTGCCAGAGCGTCGATTTGCTCTTGGTTTAAAGACACATCAGCCAGTTGGGTTTTATCGCTCAATGAGCGAATAGATAGTGTAGTATTCTTGAAGAATAATCCTGGTCTGAAGTCCCAGTCATCTGGCTCTAACATCATCACTGCGACATCAACACTGAGGTTTTCTTTGATGCTGACACGGCTGATTTCTACTGAGTCTACCATACTGACCAATCCTTCCGATATAGTGGGTCTTCATACCTTTTTGCATCCAGCAACAGGCTACTCCCATGCGATTTCAACCAGTCTTGGTTGAAGTATTATTATTCTAACAGTCAATTCCCAGTCATTTCCAGGATCTGGGTCTGGAATTCCTTCGATTACTGGGTCGGGGTCTGCTTGTTGAGCAATCACTCCCCATATCCACTCACCCTGACCGAATCTAGCGCCAGGTTGATTCAGTAGAGAATTAAGAAGTTCTTCTGCAGAGTCTGCTTCCATGATTTCACTAATCCCTACAGGATTCAATCCCTCATCCATCATTTCTGCCCTTGTCTGCTCATTTTGAGTAATATTACCAGCTTCAGTATCTGCTTTCTTGTTATAGCCGTCATCACGAACTTCGACGAATACGGTGAAATTATCCTGTGGAGCCACTGCATCTTGGGCTAGTTCTAGAATCGCTTCGTAGGCAATTATTCTTCCACCTTCTCCAGGAGTGATGTTCGCCCCCCACCTCTCTCCTTGCTCCAAATATCCGTCCCATTCGAATTCAACTGTGGTTTCTACCCAGTCGACTTGGAATTTACGAGTTGTGACATTTATTGTGAAAATTTCAGAAACTGATGCGCCATCATAATCGCTAATAGTTAGTTTTCCAGTGATAACACCGCTCTTATTTGTAGGGATGTAAACAATTTCTTCGGTCTCTTGGTCATCATTGTCCATGCCCCCATCACCATCAAAATCACTGTAAATGTTCAAGTCCCAACTGAATGCCAAATCTGCTCCCTCGGGATCATATGAGTTTGATGCGTCAAGTTGTACTGTGTCACCAGAACTCACATTTGCAGGGTATTTCAGCTCAAGAACTGGTAATGCATTTACTCTAACAAATACAGATGTAGAATCATCTCCGCCTTGGTCGTTTTCAACGGTAAGAGTGACAGTATATTCTCCTGCACTCTCGTATCTATGAGATGTAAAACCAATAATTGTCTCAGCAGAATTGCCATCACCAAAATCCCATTTGAAAGCGGTGATTACTCCTTCTACCGGAACTGATTCTCTGCCGTCAAAAGTTATCATCTCGCCTTCTTGGACTAGGTCTTGCTGTGCAAAGAAAGAAGCTCTAGGATCAACGGTTGGCACCAATACTTCTGTACATCCAGCAAGTGTGCAAAGTGACATCATGAGTGTCATAATCAATGCTATGCTACGATTTGAACCCGAGAGATTCATTCGAAGCATGTAACTCCGAATTTTCTATCCTTTCTAACCTTAGTGGTATCCCGTAGAGATAAATAGGGAATTATTCAAACTCGATTTCCTGCGGTAAATCACCAATAATTTCTGCATCCGCGAGTACATCCTCAATTTCTGAAAGGTCTTCATATTCCTCTATTCCTATATTTGAGAAATTTTCTTGCTTTTCTGATTCATCGAGTAGGACTTCGACATCTACGTCCCCTGCATCTAAATCTGGTCGAGCATGTAAGGCTTCAACTTCTTCGGCCAAATCTAATCCAGATTTTTCCAACTCTTTTGTCAAATCTTCCATCTCCTCTTGCATTAGCTTTGCCGATTCCTCAGCAATCTTCTGTTGAATCTCCAACTCTTCTTGCGAGTAATCTTCCAAATTCTTGTAAAGGTCATCCTCTGTCATTATGCCCGCCAATTATTACTAAGACAGGGTTCTAATTTGACCTTTTGTCCTTTAATTTAGTATCCGAGAGATTCAAAGGCGTGCTAGGCGGGGGCTAGTCATGATAGGCGATTTGCTCGATGGTTATCGCGTTCTTGCCTTCGATTTAGAAACGACTGGAATATCAACAAGAAGGGATAGGATAGTGCAAATTGCCCTTGTTGGAGCAGACGAAAATGGTGAACAAATTCATTATGATGAGATAGTGAACCCGGGAATTCCAATACCGTTTGAGGCTAGTAATGTACACGGAATCTTTGATGCTGATGTGCGAGGAAAAGAGAAATTCAAGGACATCCTATCAACCGTGCACGAGCTAATCGATGGTGCTGTAATAATCGGTCACAATGTTTTGAAATTCGATCTGCCGTTTATCGAACAGGAATATTTCAGATGCGGAGAATTACCGCCGAAACCTGCTTTTGTAATCGACACGCTGCTTCTAGCACGAAGATTGAAAGTTGGAAGACCGCATAATCTTGGTTCCTTATGCTCTCGCCATGGAATAGACTTGACGAATGCTCACACGGCCGGAGCGGATGCTGCTGCATCAATGCTGCTATTCGCTCAATTGGCAAAACAACAGCCAAAAGCCTTCAGAAGACCAATTGCTGATGTTGAGCAATGGATTATTCATGGAGGGGTTAAATCTGATGCCTCTGAGTTGGGAAGAGGATTACAGGACCTTGATTCCTTGGATGAAAACGGAAAAATAAAGATCGATGAAGGAGAATTCGTCATTGCCTTTGGCAGATATAGAGGAACTACTGTAAGAAGCCTATATGCAAACGATGTAGGATATTTCAACTGGTTAGTCTCTGATAAAGGACTTGGTTGTTCTCAAACAGCATCACGCTTAAGAGAACATGTAGGGCTCGATTGAATTACTGAATCTCGTATACTTTACCATCTGGAATTGGCTTGTAAGGAAGCACATCACACCAATGACCTACATTCCAAGCGCGACCTTTGGTTAGGGCTGAGCCGATAAATAGGGGACCATCTGGCTCAGCTTCCCTTGCTTCCTTGAAGGCTTCAAATCCTCTCCCTTTGAATGTGATAGGGATTTTTTTATCAGTTCTGGTAACGCTGCCATCTTCTCCTTCTGGAATGCATAGAGCTGCAAAGCCGCTTCCTTGTTCATTTACTTCGATGACTTCAATCACCGCATCCGCAAAGTCACCTGAATGAAGTGATCCATTTTCATGCCTCCATTTGTGCCAATGCGGGCACCATGCTTTCCAGTCACAGAACCCACCACACGAATCTTCCCCAACTGTTGGTTCAAGCGGCACCTTTGTTGGAAGTGTGGCCTCCCATGCTGCTAATGCATCTTCCATAACATCTTCACCAGATGCTTTCCATTTGCTGGCGTCTTTAGTGTACCATCCTTGAGTAATTATTTCAGGAAACTCTACATTATTTGCTTTGAGAATGTCCCTGTACATGCATAATTGGCGATTTACTTCTGCTTTCAACTTGCCATCTGGAATTCTGCCAGTCTTCAGATCTGCAACAGTCCAACCATTGATTTCTCCTTTTTCATCAATATTCGCCAGCAGCAAATCAAGCCTACCAAACAACCTACCATCTCGAGTTATCAATTCTCCTTCTACTGCCAAAACCAGTGATTGTAATTTCCTCCACAGAGCGACTGTAACCAAGTCTAAATCTAGCCCATTTATTCCTAAGTGGTCTAGAAGAAGGTAAATGCCTCCTCTGTGGTGTAATTTTGCTTCAGAAAATTTCTCCTCTTTCCACTCTCCTCTTCTGGGTGTTGTCATGAATATTTCCTTTTCTTCTTCCCATCTTTTCCTTAGAAAATCATATCCAGTATCAAGAAGCCAACCGGATTCTCTTTCATTACGAGATGATATATCCATATTCAGTAGGTCCTCTATTGAGGCGTGAACTGCTGTACCTAAACTTGCAGGCATACCTGCCTTACGAGGTAATTTTTGGCGACTAAGCCAATACTGACGCGGGCAGGTTTCATACCTATTCCAGGCTGAAGGAGAAAGTCGGTGTTGATATTTCTCGCCTTCAGTCTTGCCTTGCATGATACTTGGTTACAAGCAGACATGATAAGCGTTAATCCCAACTTTTCATGGGGAATGATTCAAACATGTAGGATGCTAGCAGTCATACATGGAAGACCCAAAAGTACGGATAAAATCGAGTTTTCAATCCGATGGTGCGCTTGTAATCACCTGTTTTCCGAGCGTAGGAATGGTGACTAGTGTTGTTGGTCACTATCTAATCGAGCACCTTGACCTTGAATACATCGGAGGAGTTTTTGATTCAAGACTGCCTGCAGTTGCTTTGATTCAAGATGGTGCGCCAATGCCCCCAGTAAGAGCGTATGCAGGGAAGCCAGAATGCAACTTGGAAGGTTGCGAGCAAATCATCCTTTTAATGAGTGAAATTATCCTAAAAGAGCCAATAGTTAACGAAATTTCGTGGGCATTAATGGAATGGTCAAAGGAACAAAACTTGGTTGGTGGAGTGATTGTTGACTCCTTCCCTAAGGCTGGTATGAAAGGCGGTTTGGATGGATCTGAGCCTGTTGTAGAATACGAGGATACAGAAGGAATCGATCTATTAGGAATTGGAACTACAAAGAACTCAAGAACTCGATTAGAAGGACTTGGAATTCCTTTGTTAACACAGGGTGTAATCAAAGGAATGAATGCATCTTTGCTGGGTGAAGCCAGAAGAAGAGGATTAGATGTGATGGGAATAATGGCTGAAGCAGACCCAAGGTTCCCAGATGCTAGGTCCGCTGCCGAGATTATCAAAAAATTAGACCAAATCCTTGAGATGGCCGATTTAGATCACAAGCCTCTGATCGAGGAAGCAGAATTCCTTGAGAGCCAATTGAGAGGAATGATAGAAATGGCTCAAGATGAGACCAAGTCTAAGGGTGGTTCTTCTCCAAATTCAATGCTATACGGCTGATTTCTTTGGCAGAATAATTATTGAAAGTGCAAGTAAAATCGATGCTATGCTTGCCCAGATTGGCATTGCCACATAACCGGTCCCACCTATGCCTACGAAATCTAATAGCGATTCGCCGCGAGTAAGCTTCCCGCCAAGGCTTCCTGTAATCATCACTAAACCAAATGTTAGAATCCCCATTGAAGAATGGGCTAACAAGAGATTTTTCGAACGAATAACGTTAGACCCGGTTTTCCATCGATTAACCAATAATCCTATCGAAAAACCAAGAGTTGCAATTGAATAAACTGTCTTTTTGGCAAGCAATTCACTAGTTCCCATAGAACCTGAGGAGGTCCCAGATATTATTGCGAAAGGCAAAACTAAGCAGCCTAGAAACAAGCCAAGATGTGCACCCTTATCCAACCAATCCAGAACCTTTAGGTTTGAATTAAACGCTAAACAGAGAAGAAATGAAATTCCAGAAAGAGTGAATGACCCAACTAAAACCTCCACAAAGATAGCGTGAAATGTACTCGCCTCTAACATCTAATCAACTCAGTTTTCCGTCAAGATAGTCTTGGCCATAATATTCCCATTGCTCCATTGTCCATCCTTCAGGTAGACCGGTTGCCGGTATTGTAGGAATTGAGTTATCCTTAGTTTCATTAGGGATTAAATCCGATTGTTCATACTGCTTTTTGATTGCTTTACTCTTGTTGAGTCTTTTGTGAAGTAGAGTTGTAAACGCTGCTCCCATCAAAGCAACTCCGACTCCTTGGAGGATAATCGGTAGACTTGAGGACTCAAAGGTAGGCTCTGAGGAAACCATACTGTACCATGCTGATGTTGTTGTCAATCCTTCACCTTCAACTACAACCCGCCACTGCAAGGATGATTCTCTGATTGCTTGGGGTAATGTGAATTCCCATACCTGGGAGCCATTCATGGATGCGAGTATCTCGATATTATTACCTTGCGAGCCCATGATTTCTATCGTGACTTTTTCTGCATTTTGAGTTGGAATACTGATTGTTGTATCCTCTCCAACCAATCTAGAGGCTAGGGGCTGAAAACCTGGTGATACGGAGGGCATATCCTGCGGCAATGCGATTGTTGTCAACTGGAATGCTTGACTAACTCCCGTATGAGCGAGGTCATTATCTACAGATCCATGGTTAACGGCAACATAAAAATCAGTAGTTGTGATGTCGTCATTGGACAGAGTCCAAGAGAATATCAACTCAGAACCACTCGTCAGAACCTGTTCCTGATAATTTGTTTGACCTAAGTTGGAATTAGAAGAGATCTTCCAGCCTTCATTTGATGGAATGTCTCCATTAGCATTCAAACTAGTAAGCAAAAATGCTCCAAAAATTCCTGTTTCTGTTTGAGGTAAAGAGCTCACCTCTACTGTGATTTCTGCGCTAAGACCTGCATATATTCGGTCGGGGATATTCACTTCAAACATCGCAGAAGATGAAGAATTCAAATCTGGGTCACCGTGACAAGATCCGCCGCATTGGAAATCTCTGTTAGCATCCCCATTACCTCCTGGATTTGCATTTACCCAAGGAGTTGCAGATAGTAAAACTGCTATTGTCAGCAATGTCATCAATCGCTTCATTCTTCTCTTCCTCCGCTAAGGGCAAGAAGTAATCCACCAAATCCAAGGACCACGAAAATAATACCCAGAATCAAACCACTAGTCGCACTGGTTGAGCCTGTTTCGTCGAGTGATGTCAGATCCAACTCTGCTGATGATTGGAGGCCAGAGTCTCCTTCACCCAATTCAACACCGTCGACTATCGCACTAACTGCCCATGTGTGAGCTCCTGCTAAATCTGGTGAATCCATGAATGAGGTATTATCCACAACTGCAATGAGGACTCCATCTCGATATACGTGGAAGTTAGCAGCAGGTCCTGTCCAGTCCCAATTCAAGTTTGCATTTACTCCGTCAATGGTTACGTAAAAATTAGAGATAGATGGTGGGGACGTAAGCGTTATTGAACGATTTGTGGTATTTTTACCACCTGCATCATCGATTACTGTCAGAGAAATTGTTGCTCCCGGAGCGTTTAGGATAATTTCTCTATTCATTCCAACTAATTGCCCACTATTGCCGTTGGAATCTACCCATGACCAGATTGCATTTGTGATTAAGCCATCTTGGTCTGAGCTCAAATCCGCACTCAAAGTTAGAACTTCTCCCCTCCAAAGATTGTTCTCCAAAACAGATATTACCGGTGTTGGAAGAATATTTTCAATCAAGGTTTGTACTGAATTTGCAGTAGTAGAATCTGTTCCATCATTTGCAATAACCTCTACTGACCATGTTTGTCCTGGACCTAAGAATTGAGATTCAATCTCGGTTAAATTAGCAAATTGTCCTGCTTTGAACCCGTTTCTATACCAGTTAATTTGATACTCAACCGTATCTAAGTCACTATCTGTTGATTCCAGTGTCAAAACAAGGTTTTGATCACTTGTAATTGATTCGGGCAATTGTGCAGTTACTTGTGGAGCAGAATTGATTATCTCGACGGAGCCAGTCAAGGTGTTATCACTAAGAGAATAACCATCGCTAACTCTTACTGTTACTTTCCAGATATCTCCCTTTGCTGTCATTGTTGATGGAATAGAAATCTCTCCATTCATATTTTGAACAGGATTGTCATTTCTTTCCCATAGAATTTCCGACATTTCCATGTTCAACTGATGGTTGTCTAAATCTTCTAAATCAAAACTAATTTGGATGTCTTCTGTGGTAAATAATTGCTGTGCAATAACCAAGTCCTTTGCTATGGGGTTGGTGTTCAAGACGATTATTTCTCCAGACCAAAACCAGTCTGACCAGGCTTGCCCGTCACTAACTCTTACCTTTGCTTTCCAAGCCTCATCAGCAGCAGTTTGGTCTGCTGGAATCGTTGTCAAATCGTTCAAAAATGGTATCAAATTGTCGTTCTTATACCACATTATTTCTGTGAACTGTACCGGGTCAGAATCAGGATCAACGCTAGTGTAAATCAAGGAAATTTCGCTAATTGTTGTTGGGGCAGATGGACTCAGAGATGCTGATTGAATTACTGGTGCCTCGTTTTGGATTCCAATGGTTACTGAATTTGTTCTCTCCCAGGAAGTAATGGCTTCACCATCAGATATTCTTACTTCAGCAAACCAGACATCTCCAGACCTTGTTGCATATGCTGGTAATGATTCTAAGTCATTTAGAGAATTGACAACAGAACCATCCAAGAACCACCTTGTTTCAGTGGTTAACTGATCATTATCTATGTCGGAATTTGTTTGGACAACAGCAATTGTAGAATCTGTGTCAGGATTGCCCGGAGTCAAGGAAGGCGTTCCTGCCACAGGCGCGGTGTTTTGAATAGTAACTACATTACTGAAGATTTCATCTCCTTGGTCTGTTCCATCACTTGGAATCACGCTTACTTGCCATTGCTCGCCTTTTGCTGTTAGTGATGAAGAAAGAGTATTCAAGCCGTTTTGTGATGTTACTATTGAGCCATCTCTAAACCATGTAATCACGGAGCCAGATTCTTGGTCTGCATCAGGGTCATTGAAATTATATGTTAGAGATAACTGATCTGCAGTCTTAGCAGTTGTAGGGCTAAGTAACGCGTTACTAGCTGATGGAGGTTGGTTTCCTTGGGGGGTTTCGGGCACGGTTACTGACGTTGTTGTCCAACTATCTCCACCGGTTCCACCATTGCCATTAGCAGCCATACATGCTAAACCGAAGGTTACGCTTCCGCTTCCTGTTGCTGGTGCTGTCCAAGCCAATGTCCAGGCTCTGTTATTCGAGGTTGTATGAGTAGCACTACTACCCGCAGAATTCACTTTAACAGCACCGATTCCTACTCCTGGTGAAGAGAGAGTTCCTTTGTTTACTTCTAAACTGAATCCTCCTTTTTGACCAGTTGAGCTGCTCACCGAGATATTCAACGTGTATTGCTGTCCTGCATCGTAAGCGGTTGGAATATTGTGGGAAATCGTAGGAGAAGAACCTGAGTAATGACAAGAGCACCCAGAGGCAGAATTGTATTTTCCACCCGAGTTTGCATCAATTACTGGAGTTGCAAAAACAAGTAACATCAAGGAAACTAGTGTCAGTGCTATCGTACGATTCATGGCAGTAAATATACGGATTACCTATATATGTTAATGTTGGAAAAAATAACAAAAAACCAGTTCAGAAGTCAAATAGAGTTTGGCGGTTGGGTTTGTTTTCATCATCCAAATTATTGATTTCTTGGCCTAGATTGCCCACATTACCGTCTTCATCAGATGAGATCTGCTTAAGCAACTCTTCCTCACTCCAAACAGCAATTCCAAAGCCTTGTGCTTTGGTTAATTTTGAACCGGCTTTTTCTCCAGCAACGAGTATATCCAGAGATTTGCTTACGCTTCCTACAACTTTACCTCCAGCAGATTTAATCAATTCCTGAATTTCTTTTCTTGGCTTACTCAGTGAACCAGTAACACAAAAGGTCATTCCAATCAGATTTCCTTTTGATTCAGTGACTTCTTGGTTTTTGATTTCAAGATAATCTCTGATGTCATGAATTATGTCTAATTTTGAGGTTAATCCCTCATACAGCAGTACAGCGAGTTTTTCTCCAACTCCATCTAACTGAACGATTGAATGTAGAATTTCAGTATTCATCCCATTTACTCCCTCACATTCTGTGCGCCATTGTAAAATAGATTCAAGGCTGATGAAATGGTTTGCGAGTAAAGTTGCCAATTCAGGGCCAATCGCATTCATCCCCAGGGCATGAATGAATTTTGAGAGACTCATTTTCTTGCTTGTCTCAAGTTCCGAGAGCACATTTTCTGCTGATTTTTCACCCATTCTATCAAGAGAACAGATATCCTCTTTATCCAATCTGTATAGGTCTGCAATGTTGGTAACTAAGGATGATTCAAGCAATTGGTCGACTAATTTTTCACCGACGCCATCTAACTCCAACGCCCTGCACCAGTATAGAATGCTCCTGCTAGTTTTGGCCTCACAATTCGGGTTCTGGCACCTAAGGTAAGCCCCCTCCATCGCAATATTGCCCGAACATGCAGGACATTGTTTTGGAATTGTAATCGGTGATTTTTCAGGGAAATTAGCCACATACTTCGTCCCATCAGCATGGAATCGATTCTGTAAATCAGTTGCTGTTGCCGGTCCCAAAGATTTCTCGATTTTTGGAATCACATCGCCTCTTCGAGTTATCAATACCTTATCTGAAATAGATAATTGCAGTCTATCCAGCTCTCCTATGTTGTGCAATGTCGTTTTCTCGACTGTAACCCCAGCAACTGTTTGAGGAGCGATATTTGCAACCGGCGTGATAGTCCCAGTTCTTCCTGTTTGCCATTCCACCTTCATCAATACCGATACTGCCTCTTCTGGAGGAAATTTCCATGCTAATGCCCAACGTGGATGGTGGGCTGTCATTCCCAATGCTTCTCTTTGTGCAAGGTCATCAACTTTGAACACAACTCCATCGATTTCATACTCATATCCTGCTCTCTTTACAGTCCAATCATGAGTAATTTGAATCAATTTTTCAGAGGCTTCACTTGGAGATTTTGCCTCAACATATGTCCATGGAGCAGGTTCGATTCCGATTATGTCACGCAGCCATGTTGACATATCATCGTCCTTCTCAAAATTTGGAGGAGTTATTGAATCCGGATGTTTTTCATCAGAAGGAATAATCTTTGCATCATAGGCTTGGAAAACGAGATCTGAAGGGTCTGCTTTCCCAACTGCTACCTTCTGCCGCATCGCTCCAGCAGCAAGATTTCGTGGATTTGGGGAAATCTGGGCATACTTGGAATTGTATGTGCTAAGAGGCATTACTACCTCTCCTCTGACATGTATATCGACTTCAATTCCGATGCGTTCTGGAACATTCCCGACCTTTCGGGCATTTCTTGTTACATCCTCTCCCCTGGTGCCCGAGCCTCTTGTTGCTGCTCTGACCAATCTACCTTTTCGATATTCTAAGGATAAGGCCGTACCATCCAATTTTGGCTGTGCTGTGAATTCTGTCATCCCTGAAGTTGTATTGGTTGCAAAGTGCCTAAGTTCGTCATCTGAGGTTGCTTTGTCAAGACTTTGCATGGGAAATCGATGTTCCACTTTCACAGACCCAGGGTCTGGATCGCTTCCGACCAACTGTAGTTGGGGATGATTCGGCGCAAGTTGCTTTAATTCATCCCAGAGAATATCAAATTCTGCATCACTTATCTCAGGAGATGCTTCAACATAGTAAAGATGTGAATGGCGAGCTATTTCACGAGCCAACCAGTCAATTCTTTCCTGTGACATGATACCAACTCCTCTAATCAAATTTTAGTGCAATAAATTGTGAATTTTCCAAGGGACACCTACTCATGATTGCTTTAGATAATATCCTCAAGTGTATTTCAGCAACAACCTCAACAGTTGCTTCAAACATATGTCCTGCACAAGGATTCATGTCATCATCGGCAAATGTAGCATGTATGTGAGTGAATGCTTCTCCATTCTCAAGGCGGGCTAGATTTCCTTGAAGAGTAACTAATTCACTAGGCTCGTTCAACTCATGGCGATGATAGACGTGATTATGGTCCATAAATCCGTAAATATTGTTCCTAGTCCTTCCAATTCCGCTTGTAATAGCCGCTGCATCAAAGCCTTCGATATCTGCTAATTTTCTTAATGTGGCATGGATTTCTTCTCCTGGGTCAAGCCTGACAAATAAGTCCTCACCGCTTCGTGTGTACTCCATTACCTCACCAAATTAGGGTACGAGGTTCCGCCAATAAATACTCGCTAAACCAATTCAATACTAATTAAAAATGAATCATTATAATCTATTCTTCTTGGTTTGAAATACAGACTCTTTCATCCCATTTTTCACCTTGTTCAATAGCTGCCTTGATCCATTCAAGAGCAGTTTCTCGCTCCTTTTGTTTTACTCCAACAGGAAGTGGTCCGAATACCCCCCAGCCTTTCCGTAGCAGCATTATCCTGCGTTTTGGCTGTTTTTTTGCAAGTTTTAAGCGCTCCCAAGAATATCTCTGTCCGTCAGCAAAAAGATGAGTTCTGCTAACCGCATATCGCTTAGGAATCAATAAAGATATCAAGTGCAGACTTAGAAGCACATCCCAAATTAATGCCCAAATATATGATGTTCCAGAAATTTCCACAAAGCCCCATGGCAAAGCCATCATCACTGCCATCGAGAATAGATTTCCCCATTGTCTGATTACTTCATTAGACCCTTCACTAGTCCATGCAAATCCCGCAGATAATTCTCCAATCTTAGGCACATCTGTGCGTTGTTTTGTTAGCCAAAACGCATCCCAAATCACAATTCCAGCAAGAATGAGAATTGCGATGCCGCCGATTAAATTCGGATTTGGCAGACTTACTTCCACCATTTCAATCCCTCAAAGGTGTCTCTCATCAAGCTCTGAAAGGTTGATCCGCTCCGGACTAGACCCTCTACGTTTGAACAAGAAAATACCTAATATGCACGGAATCAAAATCAGAATTACAAGGACAAATGGAGACATTTCAGAGTCCTCATTTCCTTCGGTTCCATCCATAATTCCATCTCCATTGTCATCCTGATCTTCCACTAGATAAGTAGTGAATCCTTCTGGGCAATCGATTGTGTCAGGCTGCCCGTCTGAATCGGTATCCTTGGACACGCAAGGATCGTTTGGCCACGCATCATCTTCATCGCGTATTCCATCATTATCATCATCTTCATCAGAAACATCAGGACCGCAATAAACACCCAGTAGCGCATCTCTTCCCGTATCATCATTACAGGATTGAGTCCAATCTCCATCAGAATCGAGTAGGGTAATCACAACATCCATGGCTTTGGTTGATGTAGCTCCAAGATGGTCAGTAACTGTCACTTCGATAACATATTCTCCAGATGGAATGTCCGTAATTGGCCAGTTTGTATCATACGGTCCATCCATTACAATTCTTCCGAGATAATCAGTGAGTGTCCAAGTTATAGTCAGCTCATTTAGATCGGATAAATCATCAGAAATGGTCACTGTAGCGTTAATTAATTCAGTCTCCATAAATCTTTGACCTGAGTATGGCCTCAAGAATTCGATGCTTGGCGCATCATTTCCGGAAAATAACACAACAATATCCCTCTCGGAATCAAGACCGGTTGCGAAATCAATTGTCTCTGGAGGCAATCCCTCGGATGATACAGAGATTGATTGGTTAATTTCGCTCTGGGTTCCGCTTGAATCAGTTAGTTCGTACAGAACATCAATTGACACTCCTATGCCGGATTTTGTAATATCGTATTCTTGTCCAAATGGAGAATCAACAACAACTTCAACCGCTACTTGCTGTCCTTGGAATGTAGCATCTACAAAGTGATTCGAGAATGACATTATTGTTGAATCAACCGCGTTAAAATTTCCATCAACTATGGATTCAAACATCTTTACTTGAGAATTAGATGCTTCAACATCCCCACTCAAAGAAGACGCATGAATCTCAACAGGGTATGAGTCTGAAACTATTGCAGTTTGTGCAGATACTGTGCCTCTTTGCACCATAGTAGGTATATTGTCCTGCCATGAACCATCATCATGTAAATCAATTCCAACGCTTACACCAGTGATATTCAAGTCACTCAGAATCATTTGCTCTCTTGTTGAATGATGAATTGTAATTCCTGTACCCGTTCCTTGCCCGTGGACCTCAATATCACTAATCATGCCTGCTGAGTCATCGAAGTCAATACCTGGTATACTCAAAGCGTTGACTCCATTGACCTGTAAATCATCACTAAAGGAGCCTGATAATCCTGCTGCACCTGAAGATGATACTGAGATATTACTGACTGCAAAATCACCAGAAATGTAGTCAAGAACTATCGCTGATTCTCCGCTATCTGTTTGAACATTCAGAGAGTTGGCTTTACCTAAAACATCTGTGAAATGAAGTCCTTTGCCTCCCACATCCGTTACTTCAAGCCCATCGATATCAACCGAAGTAGAGCGAATATATGCGCCATCTCCGCCACATCTTTGCATCGTTACATCTCTCAAATGAAGCATGCTGGATTCACCTTGGGCATAGATACATTGGGAGCCTGAATCACTGAATAGTGAGTCTGAAATATCAACTTCAGAATTTGAATTTGCATCTATTTGAATGAGTGGATCAGAACCACTAGACCTAGCGAAATTTGAATCAATTATCGTCAAATCTCCTTTTCCAGAAACGTGAATTGCAGGAGATGATTCCAGAATGTTGGCTCCATTGATGTCGACAGTTGTTCCAAGTATTCCATCCACGACTATGCCAGACCACCTTGCACCGCTGCCAGTTGATTGCAAAACTGCGGCTCCGATGTCTATCCTTCCAACTGCGGTGATTGATACTCCTTCAGAAAGTCTGACCTCGACTCCATCACGCACGGTGAAAACACCGAACTCTCCGATCGTCAAATCATTAGCAAGATAATATGGTGACCATATCTCTTCTAGCAAAACCCAATCATTAGTGAAACCGCTGGTAATAGTTGATGCAATGAAATCATAATTCATACTAAAAATCGTATTCCAAGAATATAATTGTGTGATATCACCATAGCTAAACTGGACGGTGACAATTCCAGTTTCAATTCGACCTTGGTCGGTTACTGTTAGGGAAGATTGAGTTACAGAAACCACTCCATCAGAATTAGTCTGGCTGGTTTGTCCGTTGATAATTATATCAGCGCCAACAATTGGCTCGCCTTTATCGATTGCTTTAGCGTTAAATGTAGTTAATAATTCAAATGAGCCTTGAGTTCCCACAGTAATCATTCCCTCCACAGAGCCATTGGTCAGTTTTACATCACACATTGGAGGAAGGCTCAAAGTTGAGGTCATCCTTATGTTGGATATCTCTCTAGTTGAGGTGCAAGACCAACTTACTGCAGCGTCTAATACCAGTCCTTCTTCACCTGCTCCAAATAGCCCAGCATTTCCTTGAATTGCAACCAAATCTGCTCTAATTACACCCGATTCCCCATAGAAGTTGGCACCCGATTCAATGTCAACCTCGTGTCCTGATGAAAGGTTTAGAACGGTGTTTTTCAGAGTCAATGACGAACCAGTCCTCAGATCAAGATCTCCAAATAGGTAATGAGGTGTTCCATCATGTTTTGCCGTCAATATTGCATTCACTCCACTTTGAATAACCCAGTCTCCTAGAGGAATCACCGGTAGCTGCATCTGTTGTCCTAATTGCCCACCAGTCAGAGTATCTCTAACACCAGAGCCATTGAGACTGGCATCAACTACACTTCCCGACTGTAGTAGGGGCAAGGTTGCTGCTCCGTTTTCATCTGCAATCATGCTGAATCGATTCACCTCGATATTTGCTCTTACTGGATTTCCATTCAAATCAGTAAATGTAACTGGAGTTTCTAATAATTCGGCACTGCTTGAGGTTAACAAGGAAGGTGTTGAGTTACCTCCCCATAGCAATTCACCATCACCCATAGCATCCGCTATTCCTCCTCGATTTTGGGGTCTGAAATCTCTTACTATGGCTGAGGAGGAATCATCCACTAGTAATGGTATAGAATGAAGATTCGCTTCCCAGAGCCCAACTGTCAATTCGGAGTTTTCCAAATCTGCCCCGTTTGTTTGGACCCTTGTCTTCAAAATATTTGCATGTAAATTTGAATCGATTAGTCTCAATCCCTCGTCTTCTCCATCAAAGATAGTGAGTTGATCAACATTAATTTGGGAGGATAGAGAGTCTATACCAAATGCAAATCCAGTACTGTAAGCCATCGAACCACTTATGGTTGCATAATCAACATCCATTGCGATAGATGATGTATCCAAAGCAGAATATGATTTGTTGACATATAGTCCATCCAGGCGGTGATTTCCGCCTAGAAGGACAACTGCTGGTTGTTCGAAGGAGGTCATTTCCAGCGCAGAATCAGTGACAGATAAGTCAGCGCTACTTACTGAGATTCCTGTCCCGCTTGAAATCATCTCAACCTCTGATAGAGAGGTAGTTCCAGCACCAGAAATGTCCATTACTCTGCCTGTAGAGTTTATTGAAGATTGTGAGATATTTGTTGTGCCCTGCCCGTTAATTGATACTGCATTCAGTACTGATTCCATTTCTATGTCAATGAAATCACAAAAGCCTACACAATTCACATCTAATACCGCTCTTGTTTCATCTGTATTCCCAATGTGGGTAACATCACTAATAGAACTCGATTGCAATGCTGTTGCGTAAACAAACCTCGAGGATGATATGCTAGCAAAATCGAGGTGAAAATCGTCGGAATCTGCTAGGTCAAGAGCCAAAGCCATGTCACTACCTGTCCAAGAATAGGCATTGACCGCTGCCGATTGAGCAGAGGCAATTCCGACCAGCATTCCCTGTGTTGATATTCGGGTTAATTCAGAACTTCCACCGTCTAAATCAAAACCTACTCCAGCATTGCTTATTTGCGTGTCTGCCACCATGATTTGTCCTGTGTTGACCAGACCGATTGTTGAATTAGAGATATTTCCGAAGTATAGATTCATTGTACCTTGGTTTCTAATCCCGTAAACATCTGATGCAAATACAGTGCTATTGGATACCTCTGCATTTCCTTGATTGTCAATTCCGATGAAAACGTCTTCGATTTCACTATATTCGAAAATCAGTTGTCCATGATTGACAACTGCAGTTTCGGCTCCAGTAATTTTCACTGTATCGAGGTCCGTTAAGCCTCCGGAGTTGACGACAATACCGGTCCAAATACCCGCTCCATGCGAACTACTGGTTCCTGTTGTAGTAGTGAGGAATTCGACATTTGATGCCTCAAGGGTTCCATTTACTATGATGGCATATTCCTTGGCATCTATCACAGAACCGGATTGGATTGTTAATTTGGACCCTGACTCGATAATCAAGTCCGAGGTCAGAACATAGTTCCCTGACCAAGTAGCATCGGATGTGATTACATCAGCAGATACAGGATTTACTGCTAGTGGCGCTAATATTGATATCAAAAATATAGCACAAAGTGACAAAGAGCGGGTCTTTTTTGAACTCACAGAAGATACTTTGCCAAGATTTGGTAGGGCTAAGTTCGTTCCACGCATAAAACTGGGATTTGCTTTTAGCACATCAATTAAACCCTAATATGAACAAACTAATCTTCAATCAAACACTTATCGCAAGATTTGAACATAGTCGTCAGTACGATCTTGCAGTTACTAACTAAGCTACTGTGAATGGTGGGCCTGCCCTGATTTGAACAGGGGTCTGACGGCCCCCAGCCGCCAAGTATAGGCCAAGCTAACCCACAAGCCCTTAGCCTGCCCTAACACCGATTGGATGTAGTATTTTCTAACAAGCCCTGAGAGTTGAGGAATATTGCTTCCGCTCAACCATGTAGCAAAAACAAGTCAATTGTTTCAAGCTCTTGGTGCACTGTATACTGCAACATCTTCCAATAGGTCAATGTGAGCAACATACATTCTTCTGCAGCAATAACGCTCTAGACCAACTTGATCCATAGCATCCGCTTGTTCTACACCGGAGGACACCAATTCTTGGTATTCTTCCCACTTGTGAGCGATTACAGTTCCGCATGAAAAACATCTTATTGGTATAATCATCTAAACACACCTCAACGGTAGGACTTTTGTTTCTTGCGGCGAGCACCACGACCAAGTTGATGCTTTGGCTCTTTACGACGTGGGTCGTTAACCAACAAGCTTCTGTCGAATCTTAGATACTCGTCTCTCAATTCATCATCTGTGCCTTCTGCTCCGCCATTGTACATGACAAGACCACGGGCAATCGCTGTTCTGATTGCGTCAGTTTGACCCATGATTCCACCGCCGTTGGTTACAACGTTGATGTCAACCTTGCTCAATCTGTTCATTGCATCAGCGATGATTAGTGGTTCCATTGCCTTTCTGCGTGCCAGTGAAGGTTGTAGGATTTCGATAGGTTCGCTGTTAACTCTAACGCGACCTTTTCCTGGAGTAACACTAGCACGAGCTACCGCAGTTTTTCTCTTACCTGAGGATTGTACGCTTTTGCTCTTCTTTGCCATCAGTTGTCACCCCATCTGTGTGTTGGTGCGCCTAGGTTAGCGCTGACTTCACCAAGACGAACGAATCTGTCTGGCAAGCCTCTCTTGATTGCGGATACATCTCCTTCTTCGTGTCCCTCAGGCATTCCATCAGCCAAGAATGAAGGTGTTCCAATCTCGACTCTCAAATTCTTTAGAGCACGACGTCCGCTTGTTTTGGATTGGTATGGAAGCATGCCTCTTACAGACCTCTTCATGATCATGTCAGGCATACGTGGGAAATAAGGTCCCTTTCTTGCGTGGTTCAATTTGTACTTGCTGTGGTATTTTGCAAATACTGAATCCTTGCTTCCTGTGATGATTGCTTTCTCTGCATTGACGATGATAACTTTGTCATCACGGTCTGCTCTTGCTGACTTTATCAGCAATTCAGCAGCAATACTTGCCAAACGGCCCATTACTAGACCATCTGCGTCAAATACGTAGGTTGTATCATCCAAGGATAACAACCCCCTTTCCGCTTGGATTTTCATCCATTAATTCAGTCAGTGTCAAAACACGACCGCCTGCATTTTCTACCTTAGTCTTCGCTCCTGCGCTGACACTGTATGCTGCGATTGTGTGCTTTCCGCTGTATTCGCCTGTTCCAAGCAACTTGCCTGGAACAAGCACTATTGCACCCTCTGGTGCATAGCGGGTAACTCGACTCAAGTTTGGTTGAGTCCAGTTGCTACGACTCTTTGAAAGACGTAGTGCCACATCTCGCCACAGTGCCGACCCAGTTTCACGAGACTGCGCCTTTAGTTGATCGATTGTCTCGATCAAACGTGGGTTTGTCTTGTTCTTAGGTTGGCTCATGTAACTCCCTCGATGCTGTGAAGCAAGTCGCCGTGATGACTACCCTTTATGAATCCACCCTCGCGAAAGGTGGTGCGTAAATACGCGCAGTGTCGCGGTTTTAGTCCAACAAAACTTCGCCCTTTGCATCCAATAATTCCACTGTTAGACCAGAGGCTGTTGCTTCCTCGATTATCTCTTCGTGGAGAGTGTCGCTGAAATCATCAAGAGATTGCAGCATGGTGATTCCCCCTACATCAGTTAATTCATCAACAAGATGGTTTAAAACACAACTTACCCCGTAGGCTTGTCCTGCTCTGAAAGCGTGGTCAACGCCCCCATGCTCAGCATCCTCAGCCTTCAGTCTGAGCATAACTGTCTGGGAGTAAGCAACAAGCGCCCCATAAAAAGATTCGAAGATTTTCGCAGCCTCATAATCACCTAGTAGATGTTGACAGTTAACAAGAGCACTTCTTACAGCTTGTGTATAAGTTGAATGTGCTTTCAAAACGTCTTCGTTCTCGATTTGCATTGCTTGGTCGATTAGTGATTTCCAGTCTTCCATAGCCTAGCCACACTACACCAATCCCTTGAAGGTATGCCCAGCAGAAGGTCCCTCCTGCTGGGCTTTCCAAGCTAGTTTAGTTACCGGGGCAATCAAATGCTGAAGCCAGAATCTTCGCCTTCAGTTTGTCCTGCTTGGATAACTGTACCGTCTGCTGTCTTGAATTCGCCAGCCTTTGTGGTTTGTTCGTACAAACCAACAACGGTCTTGCGCTCTACAGTTCCTTCTTCACCAAGAGCCATAGTCAATGATGTAGAGATTGCCTTAAGAGTTGCAATTGCTCTGTCTCTTTGATCTGCACCAATTGTGTGGTCAGAGTATCTTGCTTCTTCGAATAATGACAAGAATGCATCTAGCTGGTCTTCAGGAATCATATGGAATGATGCTCTAACCGCATGCTCGAATTCTCTTGTGGTATCGTATACCTTCTTCATGTAGCCGTGTTTCTTGAAGTGCTTTACAAGATCCTTATAACAATTGAAGATGGTCGCGATATACTCGTTTCCAATCTCTAGAGCATAACCTGTTCCGTGAATTAGACCACGTAGATGGTCGACTTGCTTTCTTGCGATTTGGTTCTGGTAATACAGAGCACCCAAGATTAACGCAACCACTAGAATCAGTGATATTGAAACAATTCTGCCCGGTGTGAGGAATCCTGTGCCTTCTGTCAATACTGGCTCTAGGTAGGTTATCTCGTGGGTAATGTTGTCAGTTGATGCTGCAAAGTAAGGAGAACCTGCATAATATGCTATGATTCTAAATCTTCCATCACACTGCTCCTCTGGACAGCTTAGTCCTGGGTATTCCCATGTGAAGTTAGCAACACCTTGTACACTTGTAGAATCTCTGATTGTTCCCAAATTCACCCATTCGGACTGGTTAACAGACCAATACTGCTGAGCGAATATTATCTCTTGGTCTGCAACAGCTAAGTCGATTCTGTCTCTTAGCAGAGCAACAGAACCATCTACAGTGCCTCCAGACAATCCGTTATCACCGACATAGGACCAAGATTGCTTAATCTGTAGGTCCACACGTGACCTAACCAATACGGTTAGGTCTTGGCTTGAACCATTCAATACATTGGAAATATCCTTATCACAACCGCCTGGAACTGATCGGTCTGGCTCGAAAGCAACCCTCAGAGTTCTGAATCCTTCACGCTTACCACCGGTGGTTTCAACACCCTTCAGAGTCGGGTTTTGTGTTGGGTCACCACTGTACCAAGTAATCGAACCATCGATTTCGCTGGTTCTGATTGTTGCAATTGGTCTAACGTTGTCTTGTGGATCTAGGTAGATGTTCAAGCACTTTCCGCCGACGAATTGACCGTTGGACTGTGTGAGCATTGCGTCAACGTGGAAAGACTCTTTCAAGTACAATACAGGGAAAATGGATCCATTCTCTGCTCTGTAAGATTCTACAGATGACCTGAATGGTCCTACTTCTGTAATTGCCAGAGTGGAGTTGGAGAAAACATCGAATTCGGTTACAATGGTCTTGTTTTCATATCTGTATGCATCGTTGTTGTCATAGGAAGAGTAGGTAACTGTGACCTTAGCCTTACCTGCTAGAACACCGCTTAGAGGGCACAGGATAGAGAATCTACCGGCGCCATCTGTCATTGAGTTTTGACATGCTACAGGTCCACTTTGTCCGTTTACCATCTCATAGTTGACTCTGACAAGTCTGTTGGTTAGGTTAGTTCCTAATTCATCGGTTAGTTGTCCTGTGACAATCATTGGCTTTGGAACTACCTCACCTGTTAGAGGATCTATTTCGCTTGTGTAAACAATTTGATCGTCTACATCCAGTGATGTCCTACCAATCAGTGAGAACCCATTTGCGTTATTTGTCATGGTGATTCTGTAGTGGTCGTTACCAGGGACGGTTGTACATGGATCCCACTGACCTTGGATTCCAAGGTAAGAGATCTCAAGTTCTTCACATCCCTCGTTTGGCAGGGTCTCTCTGAATCTCAAGATTACGTTGACTGGTCCGAAACCGTCAGGCAAGAAAGAAGCTGGGTCATCTCTTAGGATTCCCGGATTCAATGGAGATATGTTAGCCTTCAAACAACCAATTGATTCTGAAGTTTCCAAAATACCGTCTTGGTTGGTATCTCTGTCAGCAAATCCATCGCCATTACCGTCGTAGAAACATAGGTGTGATCCGTCAGGCTGTGGCTCAGGTAGGGAAATCAATCCAGCCGATGGCGCTAGCGTAGCGACTATCTGTCTGTGTTGTACGCTATCGAAATCTGTACCTTCAAAGATGACATCGACCAAACCGCCAGTTGGCGAATCGGGTCCGTTTAATGCCGCTCCATTGGAATCTCTCTGAGGAGTTTTAGCGTCATCCTTCACCGTAGCCGTAAAGTCCCATCTATCACCAGACTGTCGTAAATTAGGATCCGTATCTACTACGCCGAGATATGTCCGGGAAACAATCCATACATACTGATTGGCTGTTGTTCCTCTAATTAGGTCATTTCCTGGGAACTCGAACTGCAGACTGAAGTTACCAAGAGCATCATCAGCAGATACGTTGAATGGCACTTCAAAGAATCCGTTATCATCTGTGAAGTTAACACCATTTCTTCCATCAGCAGACCATGTCCAATTGACTGGTTCGTTTCTGATTGGTCTCAAAGCATTGTCAACAAGTTTTGCTTGGATAACAGTGGTTGTGTTCCTATACAAACGAGGAATAGAAGTCATCAAGAAGTCGCTCTCACCGATGACTGTCACGTTGATGTAAGCACCAGTTGGAGCAAGTGTAGATGAGTTTCCTGTAAAGTAGAATGCAGAGTTGGTAAAGTCGACTCTTAGACCATAAGTTCCACTGCCATATTGGTTAAACCATGTCCAGTTGTACTCATACTTCGCTTGTCCATCCTGTAAGGTAGGTCTTGCTGTGTAAGCAGTTTCCTGAGCCCCCAAGAATTGTCCATTGTTGTCAATGTCGACTTGAAGAGCGATAGGATCTGCAGTCCATGGTTGGTTGGTTCTGTTGCTTACAGCACCTGTTACCACCAAGGAATCTCCTGTGTTCATTTCAGGTACAATTTCACATCTAACAGCACTGTTAGGATCAGTTGGGTCAACCGCACCACATGGAGGTAGGTTTCCATCCCCGCCATTTGTTAATTGGATAAACCAATGTGTGCTATTTGTTGAGATAAATGGCCTCAATCTAGCCGCTTCATCGATCAGAGTTACAGGGTTACCATCCCAATTTGTCGGGTATGGTTTGTATGCTGAAACTTGGTTGTAGTCCATGTTAGCGTTCTGCAATGCTTCTGCATGGAATAGTGTAGCCCAATTTCCAAAGGTTCCATCTCCGTTGTTGATGGTAGCATCGAAGTAGAACACAGGGTTGGTACCAGATACAATCAATGTACCGTTGATGTTCATTCTGTGCATTACTCTGATACTGAATGGCTCAGATGCATCACCGTAAGTGTATGGGAATGGCCATTCCGAGGCAAGTTCTGGACTTACTCTAGCTATGATTTCCAGATCGCTTGGGGGCAAGCTAGTATTGGTGTAATCATACCTTACTGGATTACCTTGTGAATCCTCCAATACATTGTGCTTTCCTGTCAAACTATCCCAGATAATTTGCTCATAGCCTCCAGGAATTTGTCCAGGTCCATTATCCAAAGTGGAATTCCACCTAACTTGCTTCCATGTTCCGTTGATTCCTAAGGATTGAACGAAAGTTAGTGAAGCCCAACCGGTCTCATCTGCTCTGTATCCATTTCCATCAAGACCAGTGAAGTTAGTTGGGTGTGTTAGGTTACCAAACTGTCCACCAAATATGGAGAAAGTCATTGGAGCGTGAACGATTCTATTGTCATAGATCCCTCTTTCCCAGTCTGCTGTGTAGTGTGATTTGAAGTCCAACCAGAACGGTTGCTCATCGCTTCTAAAATAAGTCCATGCGCTGTAATCAACAGTTAGATTTGCGCTTACCCCTACGCTGTATTCTTGGGATTTGTTTCCATTGAAAGCAAACATTTCGGTTACTTCAGCATATACTCTGTAAGTGCTTGAATCTCCTACTGTTATGTCCTCAGGGAATAGGAATTGTCCAACCGTGAAGTTACCGTTCTGGTCAGTCAATACATCGATTGTTTCAATCGCTGTTGTATTGTTAACAGCCCACTCGATGTGAACTTGGACGGGGAGCCCAGGTGCTGCTTCGAATACTCCGCTAGCGACGTTAACCCAATCTACGTGTCCGGTGAAAAGTGATGGTGTTCTTGCATCAATCCAAAGTTCTGAAGGCATATTCAGTGTAATGAATGTAGGTGCTTTGTCGTCTTCATCTGGAACACAGTCATTGTCAGAATCCCAGTCTGATGATTCTGCACCATTAGTACATGGGTCAGATGTATATCCTTCTTCCAAGATGTCATAATCTGCATCAATTCTGGTATCGTTATCATCATCGTTGTCGATTACGTCTGGTCCCGTACCCGGATCATTTGGATTAGCAATACCGTCATCTCCACCAAAGTCATCGTGGTCCCAAGGGTTAGTGGATGGAACGCCAAAACGTGTAGGCCATAGGAGAACTTCGTCTTCGTCCTTCATTCCATCAGCGTCATCGTCGTCGTCAAGGTCGTCACGTAGACCATCGTTGTCGTGGTCGAATGGTGCAACATCGGAGATTAGAAGTTCATCCATATCGGTACGCCCGTCACCATCCTTGTCATCATCTTCCCAGTCAACTATTCCATCGTTGTCATGGTCCCAGGTAGATTGCTCTTCACCCCAGAAGCAACTGATTGTTTGGTCTTGCAAGATATCTGACATACCGTTGTTATCATCATCCCAGTCCTCACCGTCAGGTACACCATCGTTGTCGTTGTCTACGTCATAGAAAGATGGTTGAAGAAGTCCTTGGGACATGATTCCCCTGTCCCAAACCGCTTGGAAAAATCCATCTTCATCAGCATCCAGGTCATTACCATCGTCATCGTTGTCTACACAGTTATTTCCGGAGAAGAAGTTTCCATTATCTTGGTTTGTATCATCGTCTAGGTCATCGTTTGAATCGACTTCGAAGTAGTCCCATACTCCATCGTTGTCATCATCAACGTCGAACCAATCGTAAACAGCGTCATAATCATCATCGAGATCAACTGTCTTGTTTGTGAAGTCACCGTCTTGGTCGCCATCTTCATCATTCTTGATCAGGTCGGCTCCTAATTCGTCAGGGAAATCAGCTTCCGCTCCATTATCTGAGTTCCATTGCCAAATTCCAGTTAGTAGTCCAACCCAAGTGATGTAAGCATCTCTGTTGTCTACCATTTGAGTGTGGGTAATTCCTGATTCAGGGTTTCCATCAGCACCGAAATCGTAGTGATAGCATCCACCTTGTGCTCCAACTGTGCAGCCCCAGTTTCCTGATGGACCACCAGCGGTGTTGCCTTGGTCGATAGCTACGTCAGGTCTTGTAGAGTAAGGTGCACCGAATTGTGCATTGACTCCGTTTAGAGGCATGTGGTAGGCTAGAGAGTATACCAGACCACAGACGAAACCTTGTCCAAGTTGTCCGACTGTGTATCCACAGTTTGTTTGGTCGTGCGTACCCCCCATCTTGATGTCATTGACGTCTAATTTACCATCATTTCCTTCATCTTGGTCAAACCAATCTGGCATTCCGTCGCCATCTTGGTCAACGTCCAAACCATTGATCAAAGAGTCACCGTCTGTATCAATGTCCCAGTCGTTGCTACCTTGGTAAGAAGACCAGCGTGCATACATGTACCAATAGAATTCTGGAACCTCTCCTGCAGTAACAGGGTTGGTTGTTGCGTCATATCCATTGTAGTTGATAACCATATCAGAAAATGGATTGTGCCCGTATACCATTGACCACCAGTCACTGGTGTTATCGGTGTAAGACTGACTGTCTAGAGAACCGTCTAGAGAAGCCTGGTCTTGGATAGGATAGAATGGAGTTGCGAATGCGTCTGAATTATCTGAGTCAACAATACCACAGTTTCCATCGTCTGGATCATACCTATCTGCGATTCCATCGTTATCATCATCCCAGTCAACATCATTTTCCAAACCGTCACCATCGACGTCAGAATCAACATTGTTTGGACCGTCGTCACGGTAAAGTGCCCCGTTAATCGCATGCAAATCTGCATCATTATCCAAGTCACAATCTGGGTCGATATCTAGAGGATCGATGATTCCGTCATTGTCATCGTCTACGTCGTCCCAGTTACTGATTCCATCGCCATCCCAGTCGTTAAATTGAGAGTATGATGCTCTGTATAGGTTACAATTGATGCTCGGGTTAACTGGGTTTGGATTTGAGATACTTGGGCAATTCCAACCAGCGACCTCTGTTGTGGTATTCAATGGGAAGGAATCGTTTTCGTTTGGAATTTGGTCGTTGTCTGTATCATACTCGAAGTTGAGCGCGTCTGTGCTTACAAGGACGTTACCAAGATTGTCGGGGCTTGTTGTTCCACCCATGTCTAGGTCTAACCAATCGTAAACCGCGTTATAATTTTGGTCGAAGGCGCGCATTTTATCGTCATCAAGGTCGTTATCATAATCGATTTCACAATCTAAACCGGTTATTCCGTCGGTGTCGCCACCTGGAGTTTGGTAAGGTAAAGAGCTGTTATCTCTAAGGTAATCATCAATGCCGTCACCGTTGGTGTCTATGTTGATACAAACATCTGGGATACCATCGTTATCGTCGTCTGGATCAACCATATCCAATATTCCATCGTTATCATCATCGGTGTCAACGTTATCTGGAGTTCCGTCGTTTTCGTTGTCAGGGTCAAGGAAGTTAGGAATTCCATCGCCATCTAGGTCACCGTCAACAATGGTTGTGAAAGCAGGAGTTCCTTGTCTTGACCATGTTGCTCCATCTTGACCGATTCCAGTAAATCCTGATGCTGGTGCCCCTGGTGCATTTACTCTATTTGCTTCAGCATTGACGAAATTTACGCCGCCAGAATAAGTTCTGTAATCGTTGAACTGCCATGTTTGTGGGGCGTCGAACATCATTCCTGATGCAGACATCAGTGTTGTGATGGTAGCATCGTATGGGTGCTCATCTTCGACATCCAAAATACCGTCATCATCGTCATCGGTGTCAAAATAATCCTGCACTCCGTCATTATCAAAGTCACATGGCCATGTGAATTGGTCGATCCTTCCATCGTTGTCATCGTCCTCATCATATCTTCCAGGACCTGCTCCATCGTTATCCTCATCGGTTACACCATCATTGTCGTGGTCCATTGGGTTTTGATCAGCAAGGTAGAAATTCCCCACTGGTTGTCCTGTTAGAGGGTGAATAGTTGTGGAAACAACATACCTGTCTGTGCTTACATTGACAGGGTCAAGTCCCAATGCTTCTAAAGCAGGAATGTCGATTGGGCCTTCTAAGATTCCATCATTGTCGTCATCATAATCATCAGCGTCCAAAATACCGTCATTGTCGTGGTCGAATGGGTCCGTTCCATAGCAACCATCGAATCTTTCGATTAAGTCGTAAATTCCATCATTGTCGTCATCTAAGTCGTTTAGATCGTTGATGCCATCGTTGTCGTGGTCATCACGATTATTTTCTTCTAAGAAAGTGGAATATTCAGGTAGGAGTAGGTCTAGTGAACTTGGGTCCGAAATTATTCCAAATGCAACACCAGGGTCAGCCCACATCAAATCGCTAAGAGCTGGGTGCGCTGAAAGGTCGTAAACTGCCTCTGGAGCATCCCAGTCACCTTGGCCTCCTTGATGTGTTAGTTGTCCGGCAGTCATAGGAACAGCAACACCATCTACTTCTTTGAATTCAACACTAGCCTCGTATGATGGAGAAGCCATCATCGTCAATGTTGTACTCATTACCATCAGCATCACAACAAATATTGATGTTGTGATTGATCTATTCTTTGCTACTGTTTCTGTTATATCTTTTGAGAGCATACGGACACCCCTAACAACACAAGTCCACAACTTACTGTATATGAATCGCGGGGGTGAATTGGCACTTTGTGTATCAAGAAATTCAAACTGTATCAATCGCAAAAATCGATTGACAGTAGACTAAATTTTGCCTGATTATATGATAAAAAAGAAATGAGGATTATCGAGGGGCGTGCCCCCCGATAATCCGGACTCCAACTAGAGTTGGTTCTTACTCTTTAATTCACTAAACGAATCAAACTTCTAACTCATCCAAGATGCCGTCGCTGTCGTCGTCGTCATCGTCGATGTCATCAAGTCCGTCGTTGTCGTGATCAAATTGACCGGTCATTGGGTTACCGTCGTTGTTCTCGAACCAGTCGCTTAGACCATCGTTATCATCGTCAGTATCGGAAAGGTCCCAGATACCGTCGTTGTCGTGGTCGTAGCGGAAGTTACCAGTTGCGCCGTCAGCTTCATCGACGTCTAGAATGTCGTCGTTGTCGTCATCGTCGTCAACTGCATCGTCCATACCGTCGTTGTCGTGGTCACGAGATAGGTCGTCACCAGTTTCTGACTTGTCGTTGCGATTGTCGATTCCATCGTTGTCACGGTCCAAGTCAACGTTGTCGGAAATTCCGTCGTTGTCGTGGTCATAGATGTTGGTGTTTGGATCGCCATCGTTGACTTCTTCTTCGTCATCAATACCGTCACCATCGTCATCGTTGTCCTCAGCATCGTCGATACCGTCGTTGTCGTGGTCCTGTGGGTTAGCATCAAGGTCGTCTACAATTCCGTCGTTGTCGTCATCGTTGTCGAGTTCATCAGGGATTCCATCGCCATCGTTGTCGTTCTCGCCGTTTTGCTCTTGGTTGTCAAGTTGTTGACCTTGTTGTTGATCAGTTTGTTGACCTTGTTGACCTTGTTGACCGTTTTGAGTTTGGCCTTGTTGCTGTTGGTTCTGACCGTTTTGGTTTTGTCCGCTTTGATCACCAGCTTCTTGTTGTCCTTGTTGTCCACCTTGCTGGCCACCTTGTTGTTGCTGACCTTGACCGTTGTCTTGTTGCTGGCCTTGTTGACCTTGCTGGCCTTGTTGACCCTGCTGGCCTTGTTGACCTTGTTGGCCTTGTTGACCTTGCTGGCCTTGTTGACCTTGCTGGCCTTGTTGACCTTGCTGGCCTTGTTGACCTTGCTGGCCTTGT
>MDTD01166176.1_pt1 | contig 29182 bp, 24 predicted proteins | sample 811221 | NCBI WGS metagenome assembly MDTD01 (sample SAMN05326646, study PRJNA326480) | marine metagenome | isolation source: seawater | place: Pacific Ocean: South West | collected 2011 | reverse complement strand
TCTAAAGGAAATGTATGGGAGTCTGATGAATGGGTGAATAATCAATTAAAGAAAATTCAAGGTATAAATTCTGTTATAAATCAAAAGAAATCAAAATCATTTGTTAACTATACAACTCATGGAACATCACTGGGAAGTGTAATAACTTTCATTAACTTACTTTCCCAGTCACAAGAAAAAGTTAGAGTAGTTGATTTTGGTGGTGGTACTGGGATTACATATCATTCATGTGTACTAAATTTAATCGAGCCAAATAAAGTTTATTGGAAAATTATTGACAATGAGATTTTAGCTAATTTAAGCAACAGAATTCTTATCTCTGATAATTCTCAAATTGAGTATACTTCATCTATAAATAATGAAAAATATGATATTTTAATCATAGGTAGTACTTTGCATTACATAGAAGACTATAAAAAAACAATGAAGGAACTCTTGAGAGGCAATCCTAATATTATTCATTTAGAGAGACTCCACGCTGGAGAAATATCAAACAACTTTGTATGTTTGCAGAAATACAATAACTCTTATACTCCCATTATGAATTTGAATATCCATGAATTTAATATGTTTATGAACGATAACGGTTATACACTTGTATATAAAGCCAATCAGGATAATGAAAACTATAACGATAAAAGTTTTTCAAATGATATACCCAAAGACTATAGAATAAGATATTCATTGAGCCTAACATATAAAAAATCACTATAATGACTAAAATTGTAGCATCCATTCAGGTACGAATGAATTCAGAGCGTCTTCCTGGAAAAGTTCTAAAAGAAATTAATGGCATTCCATTGCTTGGTTATCTCATAGGACGATTAAAAATGTCTCAATACATAGATGAAATTATAGTTGCAATGCCTGATACATCAGAAAATGAACCAATCGTAAAATTTTGTATAAGTGAAAAATTAAATTATTTTGTTGGAAGTGAAAATGATGTCCTCAATCGTATGACTGGCTCTCTTATCTCGATGAATGCAAACATTGGTGTTGAGGTTTATGGAGATTGCCCTTTAATTGATCCAAAGATAGTAGATTATGTTATTGAGCAATTCACAAACGAAAAAGGTACACTGGACTTTATTGGCAATGACTTATCGACCTCATTTCCTCCTGGCATGGAAGTTGAAGTCTTTAAAATTGAAGCATTAATTAAAGCAAACAAACTTGCAACTGATAGTTCAACCCGTGAACATGGGACGTTATTTATACGTCAAAATCCTGAGATTTTTAATATCAAAAATGTTACAGCACCAGAAAAATGGTATAATCCAGAGCTTGAAATTGAAGTTGATACAGAAGAAGATTTTTACGTAATCAAAAAAATTTTAGAGAATTTCAGTTATAATCTTGGATTTTCTTTAGAGGACATAATTAAATTTTTATCAGAAAACCCAAAGTTAACTGAAAAAAATAATAAAATAGAAAGGCGCTGGAAAGTCTTGAGAAATGATTAGTTTATAACTCTTTGAGCTGAGAGAACACTTTTTTAAAAGCTTTGCCAATTAAATAAATATCCTCTGTATTCAAGTCATATTCACATATTTCAAATCCTAGGTATGAATTATCTTGAAGATTTTCAGCGACGGGACAAATTCCAACTGAATAATCTACATCTCTTTTACATATTTCAGAACTCCAAGGAAATCCATTCTTACCGTATGATATTTTATTTTGAAACATGGGAAATCGATGTATGTTTATGTATCCTTCTGCTAGACCTTGAACGCCCTCGGCTTCCAGAGCTTCTTTTATTTTAGATCTGTTTACATTTATTTTTTCTGTGTTTAGTGTCATTGGAAACATATAATATGCGTGTGAGCAATTTTTTTTCTTATAAGGCAATTCTATTTCTTCAATATCACATAATTCCTTTTCCAATAATTCTGCAGAAATTCTTTTCTTTTGCACGAGCATTTCCATTTTTTTTAATTGTTCAATTCCCATTGCAGCCTCAATTTCACCCATTCTAAAATTATATCCAATCATATTTTGGAGATCATAATGTTGTCTATTATTTAATACAGCCTCTGCATGGTTTCTTATCAATAATAATTTTTCATATATTTTTTTATTATTAGTTACACAAATACCACCCTCGCCGGTTTGAATATGCTTGTGCCTATTTAAGCTAAATCCTCCCACGTCGCATAAAGTACCGGTGATTTTTCCGTTAATTTCTGTACCAGGAGATTGAGCAGAGTCACCAATAACTTTGATATTATATTTTTTAGCTATATCTAATATTTCTTCAATGTCACACGACTGTCCAAATATATCGACAGCAATTATTGCTCGAGTATACGGAGAAATATTTTTTTTTATTGAGCTTGGACAAATGTTAAAAGTATTTGGATCAATATCAGCAAATACTGGAATTGCATTCCAATTTAGTATTGCTGTGGCGCCTGCAGACATTGTCCAGGTTGGCATAATTACTTCATCACCAGGCTGAATATCAATTGAGCCAACGCAGCAAATAAGGCCTGACGTCCATGAATTAACTGCAACAGCATGTTTTACTTGAAATGTGTTTTCACATAACCTCTCAAATTCCTGTATTTTGTTTCCTCCACAAAACTCAGCTCCTTCCTCAGCCGCAAAACCGGATAATTGTTTACTTTTGATTACTTCAATAGCAGCATTTAATTCATGCTCGTCTTGAGAGAAATATTTTTTGAATTTGTAATCAATTGTTTGTTTTCCACCTTTAATAGCTAATTTTTCAATCATATTTTCTTACTTTATCCATTACATCCCACATAAAATTCATTGTTTTTTGAGACTTCTCGATTGTTTCATTGATGATGTACTTTTCATTTTTTTTTATTAAATAATTACATATATCATTATACGCATTCTCAATAGGTGAAATGTCAGGTGATCGTTTAATTTGATAATCAATCAAAATATTTTCTTTAATTTTATTTTTAATCTTCTTTTCTACCAATATTTTTTTTCCAAAATCAAGTATTTGTATTCTTCCTTTTTCAAATTTAAGGTCTAGTTCAAGAATTTGAAAAAATTTTTCATCAAAAGTTTTTAGAGAAATAATTGAGTTGTATCCTGATAACAAAATATCAATGTCCACTGATATATCAAATTTGTATTTTGATTTTTTGTAATCATGAATTTTTAGTATCTTTAATTTTTTGTCAAAAAGATAATTAATGCTATCAATAATATGTATTGCATTATGTAACCAGCCACTGTAATAAAAAGCATCACACCGTATTATTTTTCCAAATTTATTTTGTTGTATAAGTTTTTTAAGTTCTCTATGACCACTATCAAATCTTCTTGAGTGATTAATAATAATTTTAAACTGTAAATTTCTACTTTGGTCTAAAATATGTTTATAATCATATCGTGTTGTGCAAATAGGCTTTTCAACAAATAAAATTTTTAAATCAACTTGTTGAGTTATGATTTGCTCTATTATTTTAATATGAGTTTCGTCAGGAGTGCAAAGACTAATTACATCAGGCCTTGTTTTTGTAAGTATATCTCTTATTGACCTTTCGTCTTTACATGCATAATTGTTTGAGAATTTTTTTGACTTAGATGAACTTACATCAAAGCATGATACAAGTTTAGTTCTTTTGTTAGATTTTATTGCTTCAGCATGAGTATGTATGCTTTTATCTTTTATTATTCCAGCTATTTTTCCACAGCCAATTATCGATATCTTAATCAAAATTTATGTATTTCGGTTTTCTTTATTTATTAGTTGGTGTCCATTCAATTATAGAAATCGGCAAAAAAGGATTATAGCTTAATACTTTTTTTTGAACATTTAATATTTTGCACTTTCCTTTTTCTTGATAATTCATAATTGAGCTAAATAAATTCTTATTATAATCATTAATATCTATATACCTTCTACACATCATATCATAAGTGTTCTCAGTTGAAAAATGTTCATAACACGGTTCAAAATGTATGATAACTTTAGGATCTAAATTTGTGAAGAAATTAAGTAATTTTTCATCAACGAATCTTACGTATTGAAGCGAAAATGAAGTAAATATAATTGATTTTTTTGGAACTAAATTTTCACTTATTGAACAGTTTCTAAAATCGTTGAAACCTATTTTAACTTTATTTTTTACCGATTGTTTTAGCAGTTTCATTATACTTTGACCACTTTTAGTAAATTCAGCACAGATAAGATTATTTTTTGAGAATTTTTTTGACTTTGCAAGTGAGAAAATTTTTAAACCATAACCTGCACCTAACTCAACAATAGTAGACCGATCGGATAGATATTTACTTAGAATGTTTCTATACAAATTAGTATGTTTTTTATTTACTGATCTATAGGTATTTATAAAAAAATTGTCTCTATTAAAGTATGGAATTATCTCTTCAGAATTTTGTAATTGATCAACTTTATCAATATTTATGTTTTTAATTTTTTTTGCTTTTTTAAGTAGATTTCCCCATTCTTCGATCTCAAATTCTCTAATAATTTCTTTTTTTGTTTTTTTTCTTATAACCTCTTTTTTAGAAAATATTATTTTCTTTGGCCAATTATCAAAATTACCAACTTGATTAAAGCTAATTGGTTTTGAAAAAATCAAATTTTTAAAATACTCTATTTTTTTTAACGGTAAAGCACACGGTTTTCCATTTGGGGGAATTGAACTAATAACTCTTTTATTTGCTGCCACACCAATTGCCATTGGGTAAGTTTCACACCCGACAATAATATCATTAAATGCTATTTGGTCTGTTAAAGCACTCTTTCTATTAACTACGATGTTTAAGCTTCGATATTTATTTATAATATTGTCGTATTTATTTATTTCTTCATTTGGATGAACTCTTACAGTTATCTCAATCTCCTTCTGTGATAAAAGCTGTACATACTTTAAAAAAAACTCTAAAGCCTCAAATTCATTATATTTATAGTAATCATAGGATTGTTTAGAAGTTGACACCCTTTTTTTTATTGCCTCAGTACAATATAAAATTTTAAGCTTATTTTTATTTTTATTATATTTAGTTTTTACAATATCTTTTAAAATTTCATGCAAATAAGGATTTTGTAAAACAACAATTTTTAATCTACTAAATAATTTTCTTACTATTTTTTTTGCATCATTGTCAAAAACTACAATTTGGTCAGGAAGATGATCTTTTTTTGTGCTTTGAATACGGTCCTTATAAAAATTCCAGTGATCGAGAACAACTATAGTATATACACCCTTTTCTTTTGCATACTGAAACGCATCGTAATACGTATCGTTATCCATACTGGTGCTACAAATACAAAGATCTGATTTATCTATTCTTTCATATATATTTGTAAAATTATTTTCATTACTTACTTTAAAAATTTTTTTAGCAGGACCACTTAAAAAAAAATGCTTTTTTATTTTCGTTTGCTTGACGATTCTGCTCAAAACTTCCGCCCCACCTGCATCATGTGAAACAACAACAGCTCTATTAAAATTTTTAAAAAGATTAGTAAAATTTTTGTTCATCTAAAAACTATAAAAAAGAAAAAATTTGTATACAATTATTGTTGAATAAAATAATTCTATCTAACCAAATGTTATGAAAGACGATTTAAAATTACTTAACAATTTAATGTATGACTATAAAGCAATGAAAAGAAGCTTTCAAAGCAAATATTGGGGTAAGGCTGAGAACTCGATAACAAAAGAAATTCGCAAACATGGTGTTAAAAATTTTAGATCAATGCCTACCATTTCAAAAGGTTTTGAGGACATTCTTATAAAATATCCTTTTGAGGGCAAGCGTTCATTGAGTTTACATATATTGATTGATCGTCTTTTAAAATCTATTCCATTAGTTAGTTCCACCCTTAAACATTACCATAACACGATTGATAAGCTAATAGATGAATTACAGTACTATAGAAGCGTTGAATATTCTCGTGATTATGGAGAATGGTTTTATAAAAATTTTAAAAAAATTGATAATTTGAATACACTAATTGGGAATCCTAATAATAACTTCGTGATTAATAAAAAAAAAATTAGTAGTTTGTATTTTAAATCCCTTCTGTATTTAGATAATATCTCAAATTTTACTGATCCTAAAAAAATTAGTTCTTTTTGTGAAATTGGAGGTGGATTTGGTGCACTAACACATTGCATACATCATCTTTATCCAAATGTAAGAAAAATATTGTTTGTTGAAGTTCCGAGTGTAGCATATCTTGCGACCTGTTATTTAAAAGAAATTTATGGCAATAATATAATAGATTACAACATTACTAGAAAATTAAAGTCTTTTAAATTTAGTGATAATAACGACCTAGAAATATGTGTAATACCGCCATGGGAATTAGATAAAATTTCTTCAAAAATCGAAATGTTCTACAGCAGTAATGCATTTCAAATTATGGAATGGGAAATGATTTATAAATATGTGAATTCAATAAACAAATTGAAAAAAAATGGCAATAGCATGCTAGTTATAAAAACACTTAAAAAAGAAGAGTATCAAGAATCCTTCATCAATAGCGACATTCTAATAGAAAGATTGCATAAAATTTTTGATATTAAATTTACACAATTTCAGCCCAAATTAAGTTTTAATGATGAAGAATTTCATTATTCTTACATATAACAATTGATTATTTTTTTTAATATTATACTTAGAGTAAATATATGGAATTTAATATCAATTTTAGTACTCTAGAGAATAGTAGTTTTTCGCCTGTAGATAGTGATAATAGTTTCAATTATTGGAATGATCCAAAAAACGAAAAGGGCAAGATTTTTAATGTAAATAATGATTTCACAAAACTAGAGGAATCAATTCACCTTAAAAATATTTATAATGAACTAATCAATCTTATTGAATTTCATAACATAGATGTAAATAATAAAAATATTTTATCAATTGCAAGTGGCTCTTGTTGGCTTGAAAGTAAATGGCTTAAATCTTCATCTCCAAAATCTCTCACAGCAATTGAATTTTCAAAACATAGAATTTTTGATTTAGCCCCGAAAAGTTTTAATCATTATGGCTACAATTATCAAGTTGAGTTAATTAATGGTGATATAATGTCTTTTAAACCTGAAATCAGTCCAAATAAATTTGATATAGTTTTACTATGTCAAGCTTTCCATCATATGGTTGAGCCTGTGAGGCTCTTGCGTAATTTATACAAGATTTGTACGAGAGGTGGTAAAATAATAATAATAGGCGAACACTATTACGGGCCCACTAGTTACATGATCAGAACAGCTAAGCATTTTATTAAGTATTTAATTAATCATCGTAACTACAGATCTAACCATTTATTTTTTCCAGCGTATAACGAACTTTACCCACCTTCTATAATGAATAATGATACCAAGGGAGATATTCATTATTCAAAATTTGATTATGAGTACCTCTTCAAAGAAGGGGGAAGATTTAATACAAGTCATCACATATATAAGGATCATGAATTACAGGCTTTTGTACTTGAAGTTTTAGAGTAAAAGTGGACTCAGAAAAAATTATTAAAGAATTAAAAAAAATCTGTGGTAATAAGTACGTTATATCTGACAGAAAAGAATTAATTTCATATGAAAGAGATTGGGATCAAAAATCTTCGGGTTTATGCTTATGTACTGTATTACCAAAAAATGTTACTGAGGTTTCAAAGCTAGTAAAATTTTGTCACCGTAACTTAATAAATGTTATACCTCAAGGTGGCAATACAGGCTTGGTAGGAGGCACTGTTCCAGTTCTAAAAAAAAAAGAAATTATAATTAATCTTAAGCGTATTAATAAGATTTACGAGATTGATAATACTAACCTCACCGCAGATGTTGGTGCTGGATTGATTTTAGATAGTTTGAATCAAAAATTAGCTGAGTTAAATCTTTTTTTTCCATTAGAAATGGCTTCTTCTGGTTCCTCTCAAATAGGAGGTAATATTGCAACCAATGCAGGGGGCATGAATGTAATAAAATATGGCAACACAAGAAATAATATCTTAGGTGTTGAAGCTGTTTTACCGAACGGTGAAATAATTAAATCAATGAATAAAGTTATGAAAAATAACACAGGATACAACTTAGCTAATTTACTGTGTGGTTCAGAAGGTACTATAGGAATTATTACCAGATCAATCTTAAAAATATATCCTATTTTAGATCAATCAAAAACTTTATTAATTGCTTTTACTGAACTCAAAAATTTATTAGTCTTTTATAAGTACTTTCAAAAATATTTTAATACAAAGATAGAGCGCTGCGAAATTCTTACGGGCATTAATTTTAAATTATCAATGAAGCATTCGTTAATAAAAAAATCTTTTTTTCAAAAAGACCATGACTTTTACTTATTGATAAAACTTAGTTTTTCTGAAAAAAAATATGATATTTACAGTGATTTGGACTACTTTTTTAATGAATACAAAGATTTATTTACTGATGTAATACTTTCACAGAGTCTAAAACAAGAAAAAGATCTGTGGAAATTTAGAGAGGTGATAACTGAAGCACAGAAAATTGAAGGCCTGGTTATTCACAATGATATTTCTATACCAATAGCGAATTTAAAAAATTTTTTTAATGATTGTGAAAAGGACCTTAATAAAAAAATTAAAGATATTATAGTTTATCCATTTGGACATCTAGGAGATGGCAACATTCACTATAACGTAATAATTAAAGGAAATAGAAAGAATTATAAATTACTTGAAAATAAAGTTTATGAAACTGTGAATAAAAATGTTACAAAATATAAAGGATCGATTAGTGCAGAACACGGCATAGGTTTATTTAAAAAAGATGAATTAAAAAAATTTCTTGATAAGAATTCTTTAAACTTAATAAAAGATATAAAAAGAAATATTGATCCAAAAAATATTATGAATAATTCCAAAGTTATTGATCTCTAATGAAAAAAAATATTTTAAATACTGATATTTATAATGTTAAGAACCCTTCTAGATATATATTTGGAGAAGGTTCTATAAAGCACTTAGAATCAATCATAGACAATATCCGATCTAAATCTAATAGTGAAGCAGTAGTACTTATTGACGAATATTTTGAAAAAAAAGACGAATTTTTAAAAAAAATAAATCTAAACCAAAAAGATATTATTATATTCATTTCGACTCAAGATGAACCTACTACTGAGTATGTAGATCAAATTGTTGTTGATATCAAAAATAAACAACAAGAGCCGTGTGCTATTATAGGAATAGGAGGAGGATCAACTCTTGATATAGCGAAAGCCACATCAAATTTACTTACAAATCCTGGTATGGCCAGTGATTACCAAGGTTGGGATTTAGTCAAAAATGAAGGTATTTATAAAATTGGTATTCCAACATTATCTGGGACTGGGTCTGAGTCAACCCGTACATGTGTTATGACTAATAAAATCAGTAAATTAAAGTTAGGAATGAATAGTGATTATTCAATATTTGACCAATTAATATTAGATCCAGAATTAACCAGATCAGTCCCAAGAGATCAATATTTTTATTCTGGTATGGATAGCTATATACATTGTATTGAGTCTCTAAATGGAAATTACAGAAACCAAATTGGAGATTCTTACTCTGAGCAAGTTAAGTCGCTATGTAAAAGCGTATTTTTAAGTGAAGATATGCAATCCGATGAAAATAGAGCAAAATTAATGGTAGCTTCTTATCTAGGTGGCTGTGCAATTGCGACTAGTTATGTTGGTTTAATCCATCCGTTTTCTGCTGGTTTGAGCGTTGCTTTAGGCTATCATCATTGTATTGCTAACTGTATCGCATTTGGAGCGTTAGATGAGTTCTATCCTGAGGAACATAGAGAGTTCAAAGAAATGTTAAATAAGCAAAATATAAGTTTACCAAAAAATATATCTAAACAATTTAATTCAGATACTTTAGAAGAATTATATCAATCAACAATCATTCATGAAAAGCCTCTTTATAATGCTTTGGGACATGATTTTAAAGATCAACTTGACAGAAAAAAAGTTGATAGTATTTTCAAAAAAATGTAATTCGTCTATGAATTCCATAAAAACTTACTTATCAAAAATTTATTTTATAATACAAGAAAAAAAAATTTATTTATTTTTTCTTCTTTTCTCATTTGTAACATTGTCAATTTTAGACATAGTGGGAATCAGTCTAGTTACAGCATTTATGTCACAACTGTTAGGAAGTGAGAACTTTATATTTAATATGATAAAAGACTTAATTAATTTTTTAAATATCTATGGAGACGAAAATTTTTTTAATATTTTAATTTTTTCTATTCTAGTTCTTTACGTATGCAAAGCAGTTGCATCTTTCCTCATACAGGCATGGATTATTAAATTTACACTTAATTTTGAAGCTTGGCTAAGAAATAACTTAATGAAAAGTTACGTAAGCAGGCCTTATAAATATTTCATAAATGAAAATGCAGGAGATATTATTAATGTCGCAGGTGTTTACACTAATACTTTTCAGGCATCTGTATTAATACAAGGAATTAAGCTTATGTCAGAGCTAATCGTAATTTCAATGGTTATGATATTTTTAGCAATTAATAACCTAAGTATTGTTTTAATTATTGTTACAATATTTCTTACTTATTTTTTTATATATGACTATTACGTAAAAAAAATAATCACCAAGGCAGGACATGTTTCAAATAGGTTTTATGGATCAATAATTACTTCTATGAATGAGGCAATTTTAGCTGTCAGAGAAATAAAAATTTTTAATAAGAAAAAACATTTTTTAGAAAAAATTAATACGAATACCAAGTTAGTAAACGATGCAAGATTAATTCAAGATGTGCTTAAACTAATACCAAAACAATCAATAGAACTTCTTTTGATAATTATTGTAATGATAGCGTCATTTTATTTTATAAACTTTTCCTCTTTTGCCAGCGAAGAGTTTGTAGTGTTGCTAACAATGTTTGCAGCAGCAGGATTTAGGCTCTTGCCTGCTTTAACTCAGAGTATTTCTTCTATTAATAGCCTCAGATCCAGCAAAAGTGTAGTATCAGTTATATTTGATGCACTTAATTATCTTTCAGCGATTGATAAAGATAATATTGAAAATTTTCACCTTAATAAAAAAAAGAAACTCGATTTTAAGAATGTAATTAGTATTGAAAATTTAAATTATCAATATGAGAAAAATAATAAATATATATTGCAAAATCTGGATCTTGAAATAAATAAAGGTGACTGCATTGGAATTGTTGGTTCATCTGGAGCAGGAAAGACAACCCTTATAAATATCTTAATAGGATTGTTGGATTTTGATGAGGGAAAGATTGAAGTTGATAATAAAATTTTTCACAAAGAAAGTCCATTAGGTGTTATTACCTCTTATATTCCACAAAATATATTTTTGCTAGATGATACCATTCTACGAAATATTACATTTGAGACAGACAAAACCAAAATCGATTTTGAATTATTAAATGAGGCAATCAAAATCTCACAATTAGAAAGTTTTATAAATTCTAATAAAGAGTCTATTTATAGTATTGTCGGAGAGAATGGTATTAAGCTATCAGGTGGCCAACGACAAAGAATTGCTTTAGCAAGAGCAATGTATTTTAAAAGAGAAATAATAATTCTTGATGAAGCAACCTCAGCTCTTGACACTATTACAGAAAAGGATGTAGTAGAGAGCATAAATTTACTTAAAGGCAAAATAACAATTATTATTATAACGCATAGGAAAACTGCATTAAAAAATTGTGACAAAGTGTATCAATTAAATTCTGGAAATTTAACTTTAAATAATGAATATTTAAAAGATGAATAGAAATTTTGTATAGAGGAGTTTAAAGCTAATGAAAAATATAATTTCAAAAAAAGACACTATTCTTCTAAAATACTCGAAAAATACATCATTTTATAAAGAAACAAAAAAAGATTTTTTTTCTGAAAATTCGAAATTACTCAATAGAACACTAAAGCAGAACAATTTATATAGAAGTCAACCAAAGCGAAATTCTTGTAAAATGTGTGAAAAAAAATTACCAGATAAAATAGATTTTGAATCTCATGGTATTCAATACGTTTTTTGTGAAAACTGTGAACACCTTAATGGAATATATGAAGATACGAGAGAATTTGTTGAAAAAATATATGTTTCTGATGACGGAGACGATTATTCACAAAACTATGTTGATCAGGATTATATTAATAGAACTAAGGATATTTATATTCCAAAGATTGAATTTTTAAATGAGAGCTTACCAATTGATAACTTAAGTATCTTAGATGTAGGGTGTGGTATGGGCTATTTAGTTCATGCCGGATTACTTGATAATCGAGAAATCAATGGAATTGATGTGAATAAAACCATGATTGATATGGGCAACAAGCAAATAAAAAAATTATTAAATAAATCTCCATTACAATTTGTTGGAGAAGAAGCGTTTTACGATATTATTAAAGAAACAAATGTACCAGTAATCTCTGCAATTGGTGTGATTGAGCATTTAAGAGAGCCTCACAAATTCTTTAATGCTTTCAAACAAAGTAAAGCTGAATATTTATTTTACTCTGTTCCAATGTTTTCATTCACTGTGATTATGCAAATTTTATTTCAAGATATTTTTCCAAGACATTTACCTGGAGAACACACTCATTTATTTACAGAAACATCTTTAAATAAGATGCATGAGATATTGGATTCTAAGGTTGTGTCGCAATGGCGTTTTGGTGTCGACGTAATGGACTTATATAGAAGTACTCAAATAAAATTAAAACAAAAAAACATTTCCTTAAAAACAAATAACTTTTTTGAACATGGTTTTGCAAGCCAAATTGATGAAATACAAAATATTTTTGATAAAAATCATTTTTGCTCTGAAATACACTGCATCGTAAAAAAGAATAATTGAGTTTAAAATGGAATATAATCCTCAGTGGAACAAAAACTCAAATAATGTATCAAAGAAAATTGAGATACCCGACAGCAGTCTATTTAGTTATTATGTAGAAGAAAGTAGAATTTTATTAGATACATATTTCAAAAAAAATTTTAAAAATTTCAAAGATTATAAATTCGAATGTTACTTACGAAAATGTGCAGACTTAGTACTACCAGGACCGTATGCATATTATAAAGAATATGAAAAAAAATTTCAAATTAACAGTTTGATTAAGACTGGAAGTCCAATAGCAGATTTAATATTAAATTCCTCAAATAAAAAAATAAATCATCATCGTGTAAATTTTATAAGTAAATTTATTTGCTATAGCGTATTATCGGTTTTGTTTTTATTAATTTTTTTCATAAAAAATTTTCTCATTTCTTTGTTTACAAAATCAGAGTTAAAGCCAGAAAAAATTTTATTTATAAGGAAAAAAGATTATCCAGATGCTGGTATGAAGGAAATTTTATTTTCAAGCCTTAAAAATACTTCAAAGTCATCTGTAATTACTGGTTTTTCAATAAAAAAAAGCAAGTATAATTTTAATTATCTAAATGAGTATAATGGCGCTTCATATAGAAGTTTTGTTTCATTTTTAAGATGTTTAATTATTTTGCCTCAAATAATAAAAACTTTATCATATAATAGAATACCCTCTGACGTATTAAAACTTTGCATAAGAGATGCATTCATAAGTATTAATATTGTAAATTTAAAATCAAAAATTATGGTTGGAAATTTAGTTGATAAGCCAATATTTGTATTATTAAGTAAATACAAACATCACTATCAGAGAATGTTATCAATTAATGAGTCATTTCTATACAAACCTTTTCGTTCCTTTGATTATAATTTCCTAGATAAATATTATTCTATGAATTCAATTGATGAAAAAATGCAAAATAGATTTGGAGGAGAAATAAAGAAATTTAAGAAAGTAAGTTTTTTTAGAAAAAATCATAAGACTTTATCTAAAGGAATATCAGATGATTTGCAAAATAGAATTAAAAATTACAAAAATATAATTTTGGCTTGTACGGTACAAATTGGTGTAAATGATTTTTTTTGGTATGACAAAAAAGATTTAGTCAAATTTTTGAATTCAATTTCTAGAGTTGCTGAAGTATATGATGACTCACTTATTATCATTAAGGGAAAAAAGGAAGAGTTAAACTATGTTGAGAATGAAATAAAAAAATTAGAAAGTTACAGCAATGTGTTTGTTGTTAAGTCTGATAAACCAAAATTGTTAAAATATAATCAATTTGATGATCTAATTAAAATATCAACACTTATGATAAGTCTTCATACCGCCTCAACAACTGTGTGGGAGTCATATGCAAATAATAAGCCTGTAATTTTATTTAATGAAACCCATGAAAAGACATGGCTTAGTAAGTATAAGAACGTAGAAGTAAGTAAGGAAGAACTATTAGAGGCAATTTCGTATTGGTTAACAGTAAGTAAAAGTATTAAGTTTGAATTTTTTAAAGAAATAAACAATATTGCCAATATGGGGTCATTTAATGGACTTGAAGAGATTGCAAATGACATTGACCTGATGTTATCTGCAGAAAACTAGGTTATTTATTAATAAATATTTATACAATTTAAAAAATAATAGTGCTATTAAGTATCTTTTTTAAACATCTATTATACTAAAATTCTTCTCAATTATTTTAGTGGATTATAATTAAAGAGAAAAAATTGAACAATAAAATAACTAATAATAATAACTTATCTCAAAAAGTTGTATTGATTACTGGTGCAACTGGACAGCTTGGATCTGAGATTTGTAAAATGTTTGCTGAATGTGATGCTAAAGTAATTATTTCTGATTTAGAAATTGAAAAGTGTAAATTACTCGAAAGTGAGCTAAAAAATAAATATCATACAGAATTTTTAAGTTTAAAATTAGACGTAACTTCGGAAGAGTCTGTAGATTTAGCTTTAGGTAAAGTAAGAGAAAAATATAGTAAGCTTGATATTTTGGTGAATAATGCTGCTATTGCCGTTTTTACAGATTTCTATAATCGTACCAAGGATGATTTTATGAATGTTTTTGAAGTGAATACTTACGGCGCATTTAATTGTATCCAAAAGTTTATTTCATTAATGAAAGGTAATGAAAAAAAGAGTTCTATTATCAATATAGCATCAATATATGGCTGTATAAGTAGTGACCCTAGAATCTATGGTGAAAATGACAGAAGAAACTCAGAAATCTATTCAATTTCAAAAGCTGGAATAATCCAACTAACCAAATATCTTGCTATTGAACTTGCATCATTGCATATAAGAGTTAATTCAATTAGTCCTGGTGGAATCTTTAATAATCATGATGACAATTTTTATACAAACTATTCCAATAGAGTACCAATGGGTAGAATGGCTAGGGTAGATGAAATTCTTGGTGCAATAGCATTTTTGGCTGATGAAAACATGTCCTCTTATGTTACGGGTCAAAATTTATTAGTAGATGGAGGAATGTCAAGTTGGTAAAAGTAGACACTTTTCATATAATTGGATCTGGTATAAGTGGCTTAGTAACAGCCTACGAATTAGCTAAAACTGGTAAGAATGTAAGAATATACGAAAAAATGACTGTACCAGGAGGATTAGCTAGAACCGAAAGCCATGATGGAATATCGTATGACAGTGGGCCACACCTCTTTCACACTAACAATGAGTCTATAAAAAATTATTGGCTAGATTTAATTAATCACGAAGTCAGTGAACCTTCTCTTTATGGTGCAAATTATAAAAATGGTAGAATTTATGAGTACCCTTTTTCATATCAGAGTTTAGAAGATCAATTTTCAAATGAACAAAATAAAATAATAAAAAAAGAGCTTAATGATCGTAATCTTGAAAATCTAAATTTGTCAAAAAATTATAGTGAATATGTAAAAAATTTAGCAGGTAAATATCTTTCTGAGATGTTTTTTACCAAGTATCCAAAAAAACTATGGGGGATTCCTCCAGACAAATTATCAGCTAAATTTGCGCCACGACGTATTGAAATTAGAAAAGAACATAGACCATTTCATTCAGGAGATGGAAAGTGGGCTGGTGTTCTAAAAAATGGGTGCGGTGCTTTAGCAATCGAAATCGAAAAAAAACTTAATAATTTAGGGGTATACATTGAATTTGAAAAAGAATTATCTGATATCATACTTTTGAAAGAAGAGTCTGTTAATAATTCAATTTTAAAACTCACTTTTAATAAGAATACTGAAATTAATTTAGGTCAATCAGATATAGTTATCTCTACAATTCCAATAACGAACATCGCAAAATTCTTTAATATTAAAAATAATCTCTGGTATCGCAGTATTAAAATAATATGTTTTTTGTCCTCAGAAAAAATAACTCTACCATCTAATTATGATTGGCTTTATTTTGATGATGAAGAAATTCCCTTTCACAGAATTACCTTACAAGACTCTTTCTCAAAAAATGGTAGGCCAGAGGGATATTCAATCATTAGTTGCGAAGTAGCATATAGTGAAGGAGATGAAGTTGACAGTGAAGCTGATCAAACACTTATACAAAGATCTCTAGAGTCACTAATCGAGAAAAAAATTGTAAATCAGGAGAGTATAATTGATCATCATATGATAGATGCAAAAAATGTTTATCCTGGAATATTTGTAGGCTATGAAGAGGAGCTAAATCGTGTCAAAGCTAAATTAGATAATATAAATAACTTATATCTTCATGGTGCACCTGCTGAGTATGAATATTCTGATTTACAAGTTTTAACTGCAAAATCAATTGATTTAGCATCCGTTTTGTCAAAAAAATCAATTGCTTCCACAAATAACCTTACAAAATCAAATAAAATATCACCAAGTAGAACTTTCAAAATTAATGAAAGTACTATTGGTCAAGATGAGTACCCATTCATTATTTCTGAAATCGGACTTAACCACAACGGTGATATAAGCATAGCAAAAAAATTGATTGACCAATCGTTAGAAGCTGGCGCTAGTGCGGCCAAATTACAATCATATAAAAGGGGAAGGATTTCTTCTAAAGTAAGAACATCTAGGTACTATGAAGACCTTGTTGATACTCAAGAAAGTCTCTCATCTCTTTTAGACAAAATCAGGCTGTCCAAAGAAAATACAGAAGAATTATTTAAATATGCTCGAGATAAGAATTTTACTCTTTTTTCAACACCATTCGACATCGAATCACTAGAGTTATTAGAGCAAGTAAATTGTCCAGCATATAAAATATCTTCAATGGATGTGGTGAATATTCCTTTGATAAAAGAGGTCGCTAGTACCGGCAAGCCTCTAATTATATCAACCGGAATGTCTGATTTGTCAGATATAGAGCTAGCATTAGAAACTGTTCTTAACGAAAAAAATGATCAAGTAGCACTTTTACATTGTATCTCATCATACCCTTGCCCCGCTGCAAGTGCAAATTTAGGAATGATAAAAAAAATAGAAAATACTTTTAATTGCATAACAGGATATTCTGATCACACAACAGGCATTGACGTGTCTCTTGGAGCAATTTCATTAGGTGCCTCCATAATTGAAAAGCACTTTACAATCGACAGAAATATGGATGGGCCTGACCATAATTTTTCATTACTTAAAGACGAACTTACAAATTTAGTCAGATCGTCTAAAAGAATAAAAGAAGCTACAATTGATCATGGCTTTGGTGTTTTGCCATCAGAAATAAATACTGCTCAAAATTTAAGAAGAAGTATTTTTTATAATAAAGAATTAAAAAAAGATCATATAATTACAATTAAAGATATTGAAGTAAAGTCTCCAGGTATAGGAATTCATCCTAAGTTTTTTGATATGATCATTGGGAAAAAGCTCATTAAAGAGGTTGAAGAGGATTTTCCTGTTCAATGGGAAGATATAAGCTGAAAATTTCTATGAGAGAAGACGAAGATGTGCTGAAAAAATGGATAGAAAAAGTTCATCTTCAAGTGCAGTCAGTAAAGGAAAAATTTATAGGTTCAAATGATTTGAAACTAATCTATATGATTGGAAATACCTCAACTAATGATCTTAATTCTCAACCATATATTACACCAATTAGAAAAATATCTAATGCTTATATTATTGGTTCAATAGTTTTTACTCAAGCCCAAGCCGTTGTACTATCATCACAACTTGATGGTAAAGTCGATTATATATTTCTTGACGCTGAAAAAAAACTTCCAACAATTGAAAATGCAGATTACAGTCCATATAGAATTTTCAATTTAGAACATCTAATTCCAAACGCAGAAAATCAAATTGAATATGGAAATATAAGTTCTGCATGCTCGAAAATAATTACTAAAAGTACTGTTCAAGAATACAAAGCAAACGATCTAACAGTAGATGCAACATGGAATTTTTTAACATCTAATTCAACTGACTTAAGTGGAAAAAAAATTGTAATTATAGGAGCTGGCAACATTGGTCTTAAATTATCACTTAAATTGGTAGAATGTGGTGCTGAAGTAATTATAGTATCAAAAAAAAATCAGCATATTCAAAACATAATAAATTCTCTAAACTCCATAAAAAACAGAGGGGCAATATCAAAAATTTCGATGGCAAATCTCAATGATCTGCACAAATTTAACGCATCAGATATTATAATAGGATGCACTAACTCAACACCTGTTATTTCAAGTGACATGGTATCAAAAATGAATGACTATGGCTTGGTAATTGATTTAGGCAAGGGTACAATTTCGGATGAAGGCATAATTAAATGTTCTGAAAAAAATATTAGGACATGGAGAGTCGATATTGCCCCAATGCTAGATTCCGTTGTGTCAGCTTCTTTAGCAATGAGTCATCTACTAAACAGTATTTATGGTAAAAAATGTTTAGACAATGGAGTAACAATTGTTTCAGGTGGCTTTATAGGAAATCGTTATGATGTTGTTGTAGATAACTTCAGATCACCAAAAGCAATTATTGGAATATGCTCTGGCCCGGGTAAATTCATGGAAAATTATGACGCAAGGGCAAAAGAAATATTTTCTTACGTAGAGAAATACATAAAAAGTTTAAAGTAATCGAATTATGACCAAAATTTTAACAGTCATTCCTGCTAGAGGTGGTAGTAAGTCAATTCCTAGAAAAAATATAAAATATTTTAGAGGTTTGCCATTAATTCAATATTCAATTGACTACTCACTTAAATCTAACTTAGTAGAACAAACATTAGTTTCCACTGATGATAAAGAAATTGCAAAAGTGTCTCAAAATCTAGGAGCTGAAGTTCCTTTCTTACGACCTGTTAGGCTCGCAGATGATGATGTTCAAGATTTCCCAGTATTTGAACATGCACTAATTAATGCTGAGCAAATCTATAAAAAACAATTTGATTTGGTAGTTTTATTAAGACCAACATCACCTTTACGACCAAAAGGACTTATAGAAAAGGGAGTAGAGTTACTTCTCAAAAATAAACAAGCAAGCTCTTTGAGGTCAGTAACTTGTTCCTTACAGCACCCTTATCGACAATGGTATAAAGATGGCGATTTCATTCGAGGATTTGTTGAAAATCAAAAAAATATAGAACCTTATAATTTGCCACGTCAAAAACTACAAAAACTTTTTTTTCAATCTGGCGATATTGAAATTATTAAAAGAGAGACAATACTGTCTGGATCTATAAGTGGTAAAAATGTAATACCTTTGTTGATTGATCAAAAAGATGTTCATGATATTGATAGTTACAGCGATTTTATAAATGCAGAAAGAAAAGATGAAAAATAAACTATTATGTCTTGGAACCGCTAAACTAGATGATCAAAATTATGGTTTTTCTGATAATAATATGTATTTTTCAGCTGAAAAAATAATCTTATCTGCATACAAAAAGGGCATAAAAGCTATAGATACTTCGCCTCGATACAATAAGGCTGAAACAATTATTGGTAAGTGTCTCAAAAAACATAATTTAAATTTCTATTTATCCTCTAAAATAGAAAATTTGGAAATAAAAAGTGAATATTCTTCAGATAAGATGTTTTCTTCAATAAATAATTCAATTAAAAATTTAGGAGTAAAAAAGTTAAATCTCTGTTTCTTGCATCAAAATGAATTAGAAATTATTTCTGATAAAAATATTATGAAAAGCTTAAAATTACTAAAGGAATATAACCTAGTTGATGAGATAGGCACATCAATCTATAATGAAGAAGAGTTAGACTTTACATTAAGTAATGAATTATATGATTGGGTACAAATTCCAACTAATATTTTAGATACTTATTTTTACGACAAAATTGATAAATTTAATTCAAATATAAAAATAGCTGCAAGAAGTATTTTTCTGCAAGGAATAATATTTCAAGATCACAAAACAATTCAGAAAACTATGAAAAATTCAAGAGAACTAATTGATTTTATTGATCTTATAAAAATAAAATTAAATGTTGACGATGAAAAATTTAAACAAGTAGCAATATCATTTTTTAATTATTTAGAAAAATTATCAATGATAATTATTGGATCATCTTGTCCACCGCACATAGACCATTTTTTTAATTCCTTAAATAAAACTATTGATAAAGATAAACTAGCTAAAATCATAATGTATTCAAATACACAAAAGCAATGGTCAAATCCGAGAAATTGGAATTAAAATCTTACAATATGGGAAATCAAAATATAATTGTAACTGGTGGATCTGGTTTTATTGGATCAAACTTTATTAGATACATTTTAGCAGAAGAAAATGTTAAAATAATTAATATTGATAATTTATCATATGCAGGAAATTTAATAACTACAAAAGATTTCAAATCTCATTCAAATTATAAATTCATAAAAGGTAGTATCAACGATAGAAAATTAATAGAAGAAATATTCAAAAATTTTCAACCAAATGTACTAATTAATTTTGCAGCTGAGTCACACGTAGATAGAAGTATTGATGATAGTAGTAATTTTATTAATACAAATATACTAGGTACCTTTAATTTACTTGAAATATCACGAAGATACTTTTTCTCTTTAAAAGACTCAAATTTTAAATTCATTCATATTTCTACAGACGAGGTATTTGGTTCAGTAGAAAATAATTTAAAGTTCAACGAATATACAGCTTATAATCCATCTTCACCTTACTCTGCATCAAAAGCATCATCGGATCACTTGGTTAGAGCATGGTATAAAACATACAAACTACCAACTATAATTACAAACTGTTCTAATAATTATGGCCCTTTTCAATATCCAGAAAAATTAATTCCACTTTCAATTATTAATGCATTATCTGGTAATGATATAAGAATTTACGGAGATGGTAAGCAAGTAAGAGATTGGTTGCATGTCAATGACCATGTAAGTGCTTTGAAGGAAATCATTAATAGAGGTCAAATTGGAAGTACTTATAATATTGGCGGAGAAAATTTAATTACAAACATAGATTTAATTCATAAGATTTGTAATTTACTGAATGCAATAAAACCAAAGAATAATAAGTATTCTTATAAAGAATTAATTAAATTTGTATCTGATAGACCAGGGCATGATCAGATGTATGCAGTAGATACAACAAAAATAAAAAGAGAGTTGAATTGGAAACCTCAAATTTCTATTGAACAAGGTTTACGGGATACTATAGATTGGTATTTAACAAATCAAGAATGGTGCAAATCTGTAACAGAAAACATTTATGATTATGACAGACTAGGAGCTAAAGACCAATGAAAGGAATAATATTAGCTGGTGGAATGGGAACTAGGCTTTATCCGATAACTTTGTCAACTTCAAAGCAGTTACTGCCAATTTATGATAAGCCTTTAATATATTATCCACTCACCACACTTATTAATATGGGAATAAAAGATATAAGGGTAATCACAACCAAGCATTGTAAAAAAGATTTCGTTAAATTATTAGGAAATGGAAAAAAGTGGGGCATTAAGATATCCTATACTATACAAAAAAAACCAGAGGGATTACCCCAAGCATTCACTCTTTGCAAAAATTTTATTAAAAACGAAATTACGTGTCTTATCTTAGGGGACAATATATTCCATAGTAATACAATTAGCTCAGGACTTGAGGAAAATATTTTAAATAAAACAGGATCAATTATATTTACTTATAAGGTTTCAGATCCTGAAAGATATGGAGTTATAAATAAGAAAGGTGAAAAAATAATATCAATTGCTGAAAAGCCTAAAGTTGCAAAATCTAATGAAGCTATAACTGGCTTATATATTTTTGACCCAACAGTTGCGAATAAATCAAAATCATTAAGGCCCTCCAAAAGAGGAGAATTTGAAATTACTGATCTTATTAAATTATACCTTAATGAAAAAACATTAAAAATAATTGAGCTTGAAGAAGGCTCAGCATGGTTAGATACTGGTACATTTGAGTCAATGAATGAAGCTTCAGGATTTATTCGTACTTTGGAAAAAAGACAGGGTATTAAAATAGGTTGCCCTGAAGAAGCATCATTTAAAAATGGATATATAAATAAAAAACAACTAAAGTTTTTATTAAAATCTTATCCAGATAACAGCTACAAAAAATATCTTTATTCACTTTTGAAATAATAAAAATAACAAAAAAGACAAATGATAAAAAAATCAATTAAATTTTTAAGACATATCTATGAAATAATTCTTACTTCAGTTCAATTTCGGTCATTGTATAGTGTTAGAACATTAAAAAATAATAATATTGTTTATACTGGTCAACTTATAGATATAAAAAACTTATCAGATAAATTGACACGATTGAGTAAAGTAATTCAAATTTTGTGTGAGTATGCCAAAACAAAAAAAAAGGATGAAACTGCCTTAAACATCATTGATATTGGCGCACATATTGGTATTTACAGTATAGAATTTGGAAGAATTTATAATAATAATGTATTGTCATTTGAACCATTTCAAAAAACTTTTAAACTTTTAGAAGAAAATATTACAGAAAATAATCTTAAAAATATTAAAGTTTTCAATTATGGGTTACTAGATGAAAACATAAATCTGCATTTAGGCCCCCCTCAACATGTAAATAAATATATGGGTTTTTTTAAATATTTTGACAAATATAGTCTTGGCTCAAAAACAATATACACTAACGAAAAGGTGATAGATAAAAGTATAATGTCACAATTTTTTATTGGAGACGAAGTAAATGAAATTACGAGTCTAGACAAAATAGACATCATAAAGATAGATGTTGAAGGTTCAGAATTAAAAGTTATTCAAGGACTGAAAAAGACTCTTACAACACATAAGCCAATTCTGTGTATCGAAACTAATAGTGGATATAAAAATGACAACAATGATCCATCAATTATTTTTGAAGTTTTAAGTAATATTGGATATAGTAATGTAATTGATTTCTCAGAACTAGAGAATATTTCTTCATTTAAAAACTCTGAAGATATTAACAATTCAAATTTTAAATCAATTAAATCAAAAGATTTGGTTGTCTTTTAATATTTATGGTTTTGAAAGTAAATTATTCGAAAGAATTACAATATTATTTAGAGTTGTTATTTCCATTAAATAGGAGTCTTACGGGAAAAGGAAACAGAGATACTCTTAAGAAATTAAAAGAAATATCTCCAATTAAGATTAAATCTATCAAATCTGGTACTAAAGTTTATGACTGGACTGTTCCAATGGAGTGGATGGTAAGTAATGCTTGGATAAAAGATGAAAGAGGAAATAAACTAATCGATTTTAAAGAAAATAATTTGCATCTATTTGGCTATAGTGCTCCTATAAATAAAAAAATAAGTTGGTCTCAATTAAAGAAACATCTTCATACGAATAATAAAAAAAAGACTACAATCGAATATAGAACAACATATTATAAAAATGACTGGGGTTTTTCTGTTTCGTACAATCAATACAAGAAAATAAAAAACTCAAGTGGAAAATTCAGAATTTATATCGACTCTTCGTTTATAAAGAATGGACAAATGAATTATGGAGAAATATTAATAAAGGGAAAATCCAGTAAAGAAATACTTATTTCAACATATATATGCCATCCTTCAATGGCGAACGATAATTTAAGTGGTGTTCTATGTACAGCTTTCTTGGCCAGAGAAATAAAAAAAATAAAAAATCTAAAATGGAGTTATAGAATAATTTTTGTGCCAGAAACTATAGGTGCTATAGCATACTGTAAGATTAACGAAAAAAAGATAAAAAAAATTGACCATGCTCTTGTTATTTCAAATGTAGGTGGTCCAGGAAAATTTGGTTATAAACAAAGTTTTCAAAAAGATTGTTTTTTAAATCAAGAAGTTGAAAATATATTTAATATACTCAATGAAAAATATATAAAATATTCATTTGATATTTCAGGAAGTGATGAGAGACAGTTTTCAACTCAAGGTTTTAGAATAAATTCTGTATCTATTACAAAAAATAAATATTATGAATATAGCAAGTATCATTCATCCGATGACAATTTAAATTTTGTTAATGGAAATCAAATTAATAAATCACTAAATATTTATATAAATTTAATAAACAGATTAGAAGAATGGCAGATTTATCAAAGTAATTTTATTCACGGTGAAGTAATGCTCTCAAAAAGAAATTTATACAATAAGTTAGGTGGCGGCTACAAACCCAGCCAAAAAATATCATTTTCTGACTTAGTTTTATGGATTATATTCCTTTCAGATGGAAAAACTCCGTTACAAGAAATATCAAATAAATTAAAAATAAATACAAAAAAAATAAAAAAAGTTGTGAATACACTAATTAGTAAAAATTTAATTAGAGAAATATAATACTATGAATATCCTTCTACTATCTGGTACACATTCAAGACATTTATACTATTTTTCAAAAATAATAAAATCCAATCATCATTTCAGATCAGTAGTAATGGAAAGAGAAAATCTTCTGCCAGATCAGCCTAAAGACATCGATCAAAAAGATAGTATCAACTTTAAAAATCACTTTAAAAATCGTTTTGAAACTGAGCAAAATGGATATGGCGACTTGAATGCTAATGAAGTATTTAAAGATATAAACTCAATGTTTTGTAAACCAGAAGAATTTAATGATGATAAAATCATAAAATTTATTAAAGAAGAGGAATACGATTTATGCCTTATTTTTGGAACTGATTTAATAAAAGAAAAGCTAATGAGTATTCTTCCTGATAAATCAATTAATCTTCACTTAGGAATTTCTCCATACTTTAAAGGGTCAGCAACTTTATTCTGGCCGTTTTATTTTTTAATGCCACAATATTGTGGTGCTACATTTCATTTGATAACTAATGAGCCTGATGCAGGAAAGATCCTTCATCATTCAATTCCTAAACTTTCTAAAGGAGATAAAATACATGAAGTTGCTGTAAAGGTTGTTAAATCAGCAACACAGGACATGATTGAACTTATTTCCAGCAAGAAAATAGAGAATTGGAATTTCTATTCGCAAAAAAGTACTGGCAAATTATTTTTAGAAAGTGATTTCCATCCTTCACATCTTAGAATTATTTACAATGAGTATAATGATAAAATTGTCGATAAATATTTAGATGGTAGTTTGATATCAAAAAAACCAAAACTTATAAATGCACTAAATTAATTATCAAAGATGTTGAAAAATTATAAAATTCCGTTTGCTTCAAGAAGTCTTTCTTATACAAATCAAGAAATAGATGTTGTTAAAGAAGTAATGAAGCATTCTAAAACTCTAACTCAAGGTTTTTACCTGCAAAAATTTGAAAATGATTTTAAGAAAAATGTTGGAGGAAAATATTCATTTGCAGTCAATTCTGCAACTTCCGCGTTAGAATTGACAGCTCAATTATGTCAATTAAAGAAGGGCGATGAGGTAATCATTCCATCACATACTTATACCTCTAGCGCTTATCCTTTTATAAAGCAAGGAGCTAAAATTGTATGGGCTGATATTGATTTAGAAACTAGAGTTATAAGCGGAGAAACAATCAAGAAGTGCCTAACAAAGAAAACAAAAGTAATAGTTGCTCCTCACCTATATGGTTATTGTATAGACATACAAAGTATATATAAAATTGTTAAAAATAAAAAAATTTTAATAGTAGAAGATGCTGCTCAAGCAATTGGTTCAAGTTTTAAAAATAAACAAGCTGGAACATTTGGCGATTTTGGAATATTTTCTTTTCATTCACATAAAAATATTTCAACCTTGGGTGAAGGTGGCATGTTGGTAGTTAAAGACAAAAAATATGCAGATATAATACCTATGCTGCGCCACAATGGTCATTGCGATTTCAACTATAGTCGTAAAGATTACTGGTCACCTGCAATGGGAAATCTTGATTTACCACGTTTGAAAGGATCTAACATAATACCTAATAATTTCTGCTTAGGAGAGGCTCAGAGTGCACTTGGAAGTATTTTGTTGAAGCGAATAAAAAAAATTAATGAAAAGAAAAGAAAGAGAGCAATTTACTTTATAGATAAGCTAAAAAATTTTGAAAATATTAGATTTCATAGAGTTGATACTAATAGACACAATTATCACCTTTTAGTTGCACTTGATCATGGAGGCAAAAGAGATAATTTTATTTCTATGATGTCTTCAGAAAAAAAAATACAATGCGCAGTCCAATATTATCCACTAAATCGATACCCTTTATATAAAAAATTAGGGTTTGGAAAAGCTGATTGTCCAAATGCAAATTATTTTTTTGACAATATGATATCTTTTCCATTCCAACAAACTATCTCTGACAATCAATTCGAGTACTTACTAGAGTCATCAATAAAGACTCTAAAGAAACTTTATTAATTAATGACTAAAAGAGTTTTTGTTTTTAGAGTTATAGGAAATCGTAATATTGGGTTGGGTCATATTTATAGAGCTCTAACAATTGCAAGTGAATTTAAAAATGATAAAATTATTTTTGTTTCTGATTTTACTAATAGAGATAAGCTAGTAAATTTGGTCCCAAACAAATATGATATATTAATTTTTGAAAAATCTAAGATAGTAAATTCAATAATAAAAATAAATCCTTTTGTTGTTTTTAATGATATTTTATCGACAAAGATAAATGACGTTCAACCATTAAAAAAAAATGGTATTAAAGTAATAAATTTTGAGGATTTAGGTAAAGGCTCGAAGTATGCCGATCTGACTGTTAATGAAATTTTTGATAAGCCTTTAAATAAGTTTACAGGAGTAATTTGGGGAAGCAAATACTTCTTCTTAAGAAAAGAGTTTGAAAATGTAAAACCAAATAAATTTAGAAAAAAAATTAGAAATATAATTGTCACTTTTGGGGGATCAGATCAATTTAATTTAACTTTAAAAACTTACGAAATAATCAAAGATATATGTAAAGAAAAAAAGATTAAGATTCAAATAGTCGTTGGACCTGCTTACGAATTTTATGACTTATTGCTGAAAAGAACTTATGATGATAATAACGTTGAGATTCATCACTCAACTGGAATTATTTCCTCAATAATGTCACATTGTGATTTAGCAATTTCTTCAAATGGTAGAACTATATTTGAATTAGCACATATGAATGTACCCACTATTGCTGTTCCCCAGCATAAAAGAGAGCAAACTCACTCATTTAGTTCACTTAAAACGGGCTTTATTTTACTTAGTATTTATAAAAAAACAAAAACGGGCAATGAAATAGGGAAAAACTTTAAAAAAATAGTAAATAATAATTTACTTAGAAAAAAATTATACGACGGTATGATAAAATTTAATTTTGTGTCGAATAGAAATAAAGTTATTAATATTATAAATGAAACAATAAACCATTCCAATGAACATTGAAGAAATATTTAGAAATAAAAATCATCAATATAATAGTCCATACATTATAGCTGAAGTAGGAGTGAATCATGAGTGTAATATGGATATTGCAAAAAAACTAATCAATGATGCTGCTGAAGGTGGTGCAAATGCAGTAAAATTTCAAACCTATAAAGCAAGTTCTCTTGCCTCTAAAGACTCGCCCGCTTATTGGGATATAACCAAGGAGAAAACACCTAGTCAATTTTTGTTATTTCAAAAGTACGATAAATTTTGGAAGGAAGAATTTATTCAACTTAAAAAGTACTGCGATGAGCTTAATATTGAATTCATGAGCACCCCATTTGATATTGAGTCAGCTGAGTTTCTTAATGATTTAATGAAAGTGTATAAAATCTCTTCATCAGATATAAATAATAAACCTTTTATTGAATATTTATGTAAATTTAAGAAACCAATAATTTTATCTACAGGCGCATCAAATACTGATGAAATTACAGAAGCTTTAAGTTGGATAGAGCCCTATAATTTAGAAGTTGCTATTCTTCATTGTATTCTAAATTACCCTACTGATGAAAAAAATGCCAATTTAGCGATGATAAGAGATTTAATAAAAAAATTCCCAAATAATCTTATTGGATATTCTGATCATACTTTACCCTCAGATATGAAAATTATGGAAGTTGCAACTTTGCTTGGATGTAGAATAATTGAAAAACATTTTACTCATAACAAATCACTGCCGGGAAATGATCACTATCACGCAATGGATAAAAATGACTTGAGGACATATTTTACGAAAATTGATAGACTAAATTTAATTCTCGGAAAACAAGAAAAAAAATCCATAGATTCAGAATTAATATCAAGGCTCAATGCTAGAAGAAGTTTAGTATGTAAAAAAAATATTAAAAAAAATTCTATTTTAAAGCTATCAGATGTAACTTGGAAAAGGCCTGGTAAAGGTATTAGTCCAAAAGAAATTGATAGTGTAATTGGAAAAACTACTTTAAGGGATATTCAAGAAGACGAAATATTAGATTGGGATATGTTTAAATAACATGGTTTTAAATAACAAAAAAAAAGCTTCAATTGGCTCATGGATTACGCTACCAAGCTATGATGTAACTGAAATTATGTGTCTAGCTGGTTTTGATTGGCTAGTGGTTGATTTAGAGCATTCTTCAATTTCATTAAGTCAGGCACAAAACATTATTAGAATAATTAAACTTTATAAGATCACTCCATATGTAAGAATACCTTCAATTGATGAAAATATCATCAAACGTGTTTTAGATATGGGTGCTGAAGGCATTATTGTACCTAATGTCCAATCTTTAAACGATGTCAATAATGCATATGCTCTTATGAAGTATCCAAATAAAGGTAAGCGAGGAATTGGCTTGGCTAGAGCTCAAGAATATGGAAATAAATTTCATGAATATTTTAATTGGCAAAAAAATAATTTAAAATTAATTATTCAAATTGAAAATATAAATGCAGTTTCCCAATTAGATAAAATCTTCACATCAAAAAAAATTCATAGTTT
>MDTD01082084.1_pt1 | contig 29208 bp, 26 predicted proteins | sample 811221 | NCBI WGS metagenome assembly MDTD01 (sample SAMN05326646, study PRJNA326480) | marine metagenome | isolation source: seawater | place: Pacific Ocean: South West | collected 2011 | reverse complement strand
TCCTCTTCCTGTTCCTCCTCTTCCTGTTCCTCCTCACTTTTTGGTTTCTTGTATTCGCTCATCAAACTAAATTTTCCATCTTTGACTCCTTCAAAAAAACAGACACCTGGTAATGTCATGGTATATAACACGGTTCTGGCGGAAAAATCATTCTGACATGGTTGCCCCTGTGATGCGGCAACTACTTCACCTGTGTTCTCATCTATTATCTGCGTAGATTTATCTACTACACCTTTAACATTCTTTTTGTTATAAGCATCACAACTTGTATCATGAAGAGTAATCAACAAATTGTCATTATTGAGGTCTGCACTCGTTATAAAATTAGGAGTTGCTGAAAAGGTAAATTGGGGGATTTTAGCATTTTCTCTATCCAATACATAATCCCAGTTTTTGATTTTCCATGATTCCGACATTTTATATGAAACTATATATTTTTAGTTAAGTTTTTGTTTTTTGTTAGATTCCGTTTCTGGTTCGACGGTAGGAATTTCTACATCACAATATGGACAATTAGGCTTTCTCTTACCCCATTCTTGTATACAATTGAAGTGAAAGAAGTGTTTACACGGAAGCATTCCTAGTTCTTCTCCTTCTTTATAATCTTCCAGACATACACGACAAGAACAAAACTCTTTATGTGATTCTTTATTTGGATCAAATTTTTCCTTTTCAATATTTAGTTCTCTTGCAACATCTATGAGTCTTTTTTCTTGATCTTCTGCAAAACTGTCTCTCATAACTTGTCTGACTATTTGTTCTTCCAAGTCATCGGCCAATACGTTTGTGAAAAATCTCATTAGGTCGATATTTCTAGGATGTACTGTATTTCTTCTACGCCTTCTAGATGCGATTCTCATAGCCAAAGATTCAAGTGACATAATTGATTCCGAGAGAGAAGGCGATGAAAAAGGAACAGCGGGATTTGCTTCTCCCGACGCATTTTCGATTGGAGTAGTATGTGGTGAATCATCTTCCAAATCCGATGCATTTTCCAATTCTGGTATATCATCATCACTATCTTCTTCTATTCCAGACAAATCATTGAATATATTTCCGGAAATAGTAATAAGTGATGAAATACCATTTTGATCAGAAGTAGTAGACGTTGTGTAAGTAGTTACTGGATTTCTATTACTTAAATTCAAACTAGGTACTGGGTTCGATGAAATAAGATTATTTATACCTAGTAAATCATTTAGAATGTTAGCGTCCGTTGAATTAATAAGAAAACCAGGTTCACTACTCGTTATAGGGTTTATCAGATTTGGGGCTTGAATGATATTTTCCGTAGTATTATTCTGTGTAGAGTTAATAGAAAAATTTGGACTTTCGTCGTTATTATTGGACATTTTTATTACTATTGGTAATAAAAATTATTCATTTTGTATATACATCGAGTTTAAAAATTTTCTTAAGTAAAAACTTAGCGTGACTATTCATTTGAATTTTGCCAGATTCTGTTAACATTTTTATACATGATAATTTGACCCAAGCCAAAGAATTCACGTCATTTCCAGGAGTTTTTTGAACTTGTAAAGGGTGTCTAGCTGAATAAGATTCAAAATAATGAACTTTGTTGTTTACTCGATGTATTTTAAGAAGATCTTTGGTTTCTAATACATAACCTGTTTCTTCTCTTACTTCTCTGATAGCAGCATCTTCTACAGTCTCGTTTTCTTCTATACTACCTTTGGGAAAACCCCATAAATTACCACGTGATTGTACTAACAACACGGAATCGGTCGGTGGATTAAAAATAACTACACCAGCTTTTCTTCTATTTCTGGAGAATCCTTTATCAGAGTCATATACACTCATTTCAAAAATACATCCACCACATTCGCATAACATAATAGTTTATATTATATAGTTGATTAATTCTATAAATTATTCAACAAATTTGAAGATGATGGACATTAAGTTCTTCTGTTCGACCTATTCGATTTGCTCTTCCTAAAATTTGTGTAGTAGTCGAATCTTCCATACGGTGATACAATATGATATCTGTACACTCTTGTAAATTGATACCGGCACCATTATTTCTAGAATTCAAAAAGATTACACTTGATTTGCCAGACTTAAACTCTTTAATAAGTTTTTCCCGAGACTCAGATCTACCTTTAATTTCTTTACAAACTATATGTTCCTTATTTAATTCACTTATCATACAATTATAGGTCGCATCTTCGTCTGAAAATATGATAAATTTACCTTCTTTGTTATTTTTAATTATATTAACTATTTGTTGTGGTTTTGTGATTCTAGTATCTTCTTCTACTTTTTCTTCGGTTTCTTCAGTAATATATGTAAGATTTGCTATAGTTAGAGATTCTCTACACAAAGGACATGAATTTTTTCTAGCCAACCAAGTCATCAGACATGCACCACAAAACAAATTATTACAACAAGGTACAAGAGCCGGTTTATCTAATTGACTCCAACAAATGTTACAATTACCAGCTAGAGATTCTTTGTAGCGATCTTCGAGTTCTCTGATTTTGTTTTCTATCCTCGCTTTCTTTTCTGTCCACTCTGCTATACGTTCTTGATCTCCCCTGGTAGTGTATCTATGTATTTTGTGAATAGCTTCTTCGAGCTCTTCTGTGAATCTATTTTTGACTAAATCAACTATATTATCTGTTTCGTTGCCTCCTAAGTAACGAATCGCACCTCTTATATTTCCTGCTGCTATCATAATTTCTACTCTATGTGGTACAAATCCCATCACCGCCCTTGAGATTGGTTGATGACACTGATAAAAATGATGATTAACAGCAGGCATTGAGTAAGAATTTCTAACATAATCTTCATCGTTTTTAATCTGTAAAGCTTTGAAAAAGATGTTTTCCATGTAGTGAAGACATAAACGAGCGATATGATGATTTCTCCTGGATGAATACTTCCATTTTAACAATTTGGGTGTCGCAGTGACAAACCATGTAAATCCTGTATAAATTTTTCTCATACTAGGAATGGTTGTTGTTCCTGGCTCATCATATATCATTCGTTTCCAAGCAACTCCCATGTATCTTTCTAACAATTTGTTATACATAGTTGGAGTACATAAAATGACATCGAAATCTTCAACTTTAACACTACCCGCCTTTTTTCTAGTTCGAACTACTTCCACTTCCAAGTCTGTTCTTGTAAATTCGTCTTTCCACTGAGATACTAGAGATTGACTAATGACTATTAAATTAGTGGGAATTCTCCGCAATGTAAACTTTTTAGTGATTTTACAACCATGATTAATACTGTAAGGTTCTTCTATTACCTCCGGTGTTTCTAAATCCCAAGACATAGAATCTCTAACTATCAATCCTACCATACTAGCAGTTTTGCCATACCCTGTAGGATCCGATTGTATTCCAAAATTTGTTTCTAAATTATAAACACTATTTATATTAATAACTCGTTCTTTTTCTAGTTTTTCCATCTCATGGATAGAAGTTTTTTGATGATCGAAAAGAGAACGTCTAAAATTTTCTGGTTGAGGAACAATTGGATATTCTGTGTCCATTTTATTTTACAAAAATTATCAATTAAATCAATTTTTGAGTTAATTGTTATTTAATATCTACTACCTAGTGTAGCACTAGATTTGTGAATCAAGTTCATTTTATTAGAATTACTTTTGAATTGAGTATGACGAACTAACGAGTGTCGAGGGGCTACAGCCTTTCCAGGCATTCCTCCGGGACTGATTTTACGTCTCAATTTTTTCTCTCTACTTCCATTCATATACAAATCAGACCCAAATCCTTTACCCATACTAGTCATAGCTGAAGCTACTGGGCGATTTCTATCCAATACTCTATGGGTTTGATTATCTAACCGACGATGAATATTACTAGATTTGTTACTAACACGTTGATGTGAAGGGATAGGTCTATTCAATTCGTAATTGTAATTATCAGTTAATGGGGTAGCATTTGGAATATTAATTCCAGCTGAAGCTGATACATTGATGTTGTCATGATTTACTGGTAAATTACCTTTTGATTCTTCGAGAAGGTGAATCTTCTTGGATCCCTTATTAACAGTTACATTAGAGTAAGTTACATCTGTCACATATTTATCAGGATTAATATCTTGGACTAATTTACCGCCCTTAACTGGGTGTATCAAGTTAGTGACAATATTACCTTCCAATGCGTCTTTAACTCTTCCATTAACTTCTGAGTTTTTCTTAAGAGTTCTGTCCATGCTTCTAATACCACTAGTTGCTGGCGTCTTGATTGGATTAGCAATGACTTGACGTATTTCAAAAGGCTCTACTAATAATTGTCCTTTAGTAATAGTTTTAGTGGGTCTAACATTAGTTCTAATAGGTTCATCAACAATTTGACGCAGATCTTTTGGTTTTGGACATTCGGTTTTCTTAACGTAGTTGGCGAATCCTCGTTGAGTCCAGGCTTGAGTGCTAGTTCTTGGTTGCCTAGATAACGGCATAAGTTCTTCTTGGCGTAAGACAGGAGGTCTAAATGCACCATAATTGAGTAATGGAATTGGTAATTTAGCCTGACCAGTGAGAGCTGATCGTCCATCACTACAAGCCTTATTACCTCCCATGACACCAGCAAGAGTAGTTTGACGATTCTGACCCCCATTTGTACCATAATTAGAGTAAGATACAGCCACGTGAGGATTGATACCACGTGGATATACTTTAATCATTTCACAAATTCGATCACCACTCCCCTCACCTATCATACGAGTGATTTCCTGTGTCTGGGATACTTTATCTATTTTACGAGTCCAAAGAGCCTTTGGGGGATCTCTTTGAATATTCATACTAGTTCCCCAACTTTCCACAGAAGGAAGTGTAACATGTGTTTGTTTCGGATACTGTATCATTTTATTATACAGAAAACTTTTTAGAATGATTTTACTCGCGTATAAATTTTATTCGTTATTTCGAATGAAATTTATTTAGAAATCTAGGAAATATCTCTTACAGTTATTTTGTGTAATATTACCGTAGTAAGATCTAAACATCGGTAAACTATCGTCAACGTGTTTGTATCCAAAAATCTTCCCAAATTTATTTCTCCTAAGATCTCTGGGATCTACATTGGGTAGAACTTTTTCGAGTTCACTGATAAATAAACTAGTGTCAACCGTTGGTAGTAAAACAATACCCTCCCATTCGCGTCTCTTCCCAGCCAAGTCGATTTCGAATTCAGCAGGAAAGAATTGACCCAATGTTGGTGACGATTCCTTCATCAAGTTAGCAATTGGCTTTGGGAGAAGTTTGGAACTCTTTTCTGGTAGAACTGTCATCAATTGTTGAAATGGGGTGAATGGTCGATCATCGGCGTACTTTCTGTTCTTGTAAGTTTTCATAACTTCTGCTACGTCAGATAAAAAAGGTGAGTAGTGCCATGGATAGTTCCATTGCCACGAAGGAATCCCGGAAGTGTAATAATCCAACACCCATTGTACTCCGAAAATGTATTCTTCACATACAGTTTTCATGGGAATTCCTGGAAATTTTTCAGCATAATAGTCCTTCTTATAATTCTCGATATTGATTCGTTTCCTACCGTCAGCTCCTGTAATTGTGTGTTTTTCCACTAGTTTGTCAGGAAATGTTCCCCGGCTTTTATTTAGTTTATTGTTGAACATTTGTTCCTCCAACGTACTAAATTCGGCTAGAAATACAGCGAGACTCTTCGCTGCCAAGCGCTTTTTTCCTTTGAAGTTCCTCGACAAGTAACCAAACTCCTCTTCTACTTCTTGATAAATTTCAATCATGGAGTCGATACCGCCAGACAAGATTTCAATTCCCGGAGCGTGAGGAAGAAAGTCATTCCCAACACTGTAACACATAAGCACAAAATCATAAATATGCTTTTGATTCCCATGACCAAACGGTTGATTACTAGAAACCAGACGTTTGATCAATTCCTCTTTGATCTTGGTAAGATCTACTACATGAGAAGTAGTTAGATTGAAAGAATCGTCTCGGAGAATGTACATCTTCTCACACGGTGAAGCCATACCCAACATAATCAGATCAGCATCCATCCCGTGAATACAGCAACTCTCACCTTTTCTTTGATATTTACGCAAATAGTTAATGATCTTATGTTCGCCTTCACCTGCGACTTTTTCGTTGGAGAAAATGACTTCTAGATTTTGCCATTCGGGTGATACGCTCATCTGGCATCTAATGTACCAATCAAGATATTTAGTCAAGTTATCCATAAATCTAGTTCCTGGTGTAATACAATTAGGATCAAATGCCATTTCTCCACCGTCTCTGGCACTTCTGAATCGTCTTTGTCGCTGTTGTGCCATTTTGGCCATTCCCGCTATCCCATCAACACATAGAAGCAATCTCTTCTTCGGATTCACGAGTCTACGATAGAAATCTATTGTTTCTCCTATACATTGAAATAGCCGTCTCTCTTTGGAGCGATTATTTCTACGTAGCAATTTTTTGAAACGAGGAGCGTAATTCCCGTATTTATATACTTTTTGGGCACATGTATGAAAAATACCATTCATATCAATAGCCAGCATGTCTACGTCAATACCAAAAGTATCAATTTTGTAGATATCATTATGCGTTTTGATGTCATTGCCAAAGTTTTCTTTGAACCATATCCAAAAGTGTTTAATTCCCATTGTAAGACTTTAATGTCAATCATTAAAGTCGTAAGCTAATATTCTCATTTTTGGTTTTTATTTTTATTCTTTTAACATATCACTTACGTTGTTTCGACTCCTGAATGCTTTTTTAAATTATATCCTGTTAGCATTCTTTAGTTTAGACTTGTTTTATGCTCTTGGCAAAAATTTTCGTAGTACTTTACCTATATTTTGCTGTTAGTACCACTTTTCTATTCCAATTTTTTTCTTTTTTTAAATAAAACATGCAAACTCGTGAGATTTTATCAATCGTAGCACTTGCCGCGCTAGGCCTGTGCTTACTCTGTGGTCTGGCTAAGATGGCTATGAAAGGACCAAAAGCAAAACAGTCCTGTGACCATGCTTGTAGTTTATTAGTCTTCGTGGCTGTTGTACTTGTTGGCGTTAGTCAATTACTTGAAGAGGAGAAATACATGACTGTGCCTCCTAATTATTACTATGCCCATAAAGGCAATGAAAAGAGAAGAATCGATCAGGCATGCCGTGATTGTCATGGTAAAAAAAGTTTAAATGAGTTACGTGGAGATATCCGCCCTGTTCCTCAGCCGGGTGGGTCGTGTAGTCTTGATAGCGATTGCATTGACGCTCCCAACGGTACATGCTATGGTAACAAGTGCCGGTATCCAGCACCGAGACCAAGTAACAACTAATTAAAAATCTAATCAACTATTATTAGTTAATACTAATAATAGGCTAAGTGCTTTGGGACTATAATTTATTTGCTGTAAGCACCAATTATATTATTGACCGTTTCATATGGATTGAAGTCCCCTGTTACTAAGAAATAGCGAAATATCTCAGAAGTAAAACCAGATAACAAATAGATGTTATCGCGAAGTTTCTTATAATTAATATCATGCGATGTTATATGCCATATGATGATTTTAGTGTCACATTCAGATATACTTGAGGTGTCAATTTCAGGGCTACAGGTTATGTACAACACGGTCTTATGACCTTTACCATGTACTAAATTGACCAGAGACTTCAAATCTATCTTATTTGTGAATGTCAGACGAAATCGCGAGATTGTGTTCATTAAATTACTAGTTAATGCGAGAGTAGTAAATCCTGTTTTGCAAAACATAGAAATGTTGTATTTGCTAATTGGTCTTTGACACGCGCTAATAATACTCAAACTAATCGCATAACTAATGATTCGGTATTTATCTATCTTTTTATACATACATCCACTCGTGTCAGTGATTACCATCAAATCACTATTAGAATGATCTAAAACTAACTTGATAGTTTTTTGCCACGAACGTTCCAAAACCGCATTTTCTCGCTTTCTATCATTTTCTAAAATCTGATCCAGATAGTTGTCTATAATGATATGTGGCTTTGCAAAATAATTCCCCTTAATTTTTCGTCTCCATTTTGAAAATCTTTTACAATCGTGGCGATTAAATGCGTTTTTATAATACTTAATTCTTTTTTTACTAATTTTTTCATATCGCACGCTACTCCAATCACCTCGACACATAGAATTTTCACAAATATCAGACGCATTTCTCATGGGAGTTACATATATGACGCGATAATCTTTCAAAGAAATATTTAACTCGTCACAAAGTGTTTCCACTATTTTGTATTTTTTATTGAGTGAACTTTTTTCTGAAGGTAGCCATTTAACAAATAATTCAAAACCCCTACCACCATCCATGAAAACATGAAAATACTCCAAAAACTTTTCAGCGACGTACTTGACTACTTTTTCTTGAGCTTGTTTAACTTTTTTTAGAACTTTTTTAGTAATGTTGCAGCAGTAATTTCTATTTACGAAATCTAAGCTCCCTAACCTTAACGCTCCCGGAAACAGGAAAAAAATATCATCCCATCTACCTTTTTCTGGTAGATAATCAATGTATTCTAAAAATTCCCCGGGATAATTTATGAACAACCACTGAAATATGGACCGCCCAGTGTCCCGATTTCCTCTCCCACCCCTAGGACATCTAATGTAAAAAGATATCATGATCACTTTTTCTATGTCCCGTTTTGGAATCTTTTCCAGCAAACTAGTGAGGTGTGGGAAATTTATGGTTTGATTAGATAACATAACTAACTTGATAACCTCTTCCCCACAAGTATTTAATGTTGATTCTTCAGACAGATTGCACAATAGTCCTTTTGTAAACATTGCATCAAAAATTTGTTTGCTCATCCTTTCTTTTACAAAAGTTATTTTATTCTTCTAATAGCAAATCACACAAACCCGTTCCGGCTTTTGTCATTTTTCCCAACATAATAGAAGCACTGCATCCATTAGTAGCATCAGTTTCCCCAAAAGCGCCCGCTTTCATGAAATTATCAAGCGATTCTTCAAATGAAGCTTTAGCAACCGGTCCTGTTTGCTCCCTCTTGATACCATACCGGGAAACTGAAAGAATACCACCATGTTGCGTCATGATGTCGGATACCAACATGATATGTCGAGCATTGATATAAGATCCATCGGAAGATACTACAAATGTAAATTCGTCGATTAAAAATTGTCGAGCGGCTTCTATACCCAAATTGTGGTATATTTCCCACATATCATTGGATATTAATTCCGAGAATTCTATATTACTCAATGAACCCAATTCTTTGAAATTAGAACCGTTTGTTACTGCGTACCAATTACCATCGTCGTCGTCTTGGTAAAAGATATCTTTGATGTCGTCGATACCCGAAATTTTAATCCCTAGAAGATTAGGAATAAGTATGGAATCGGAAAACATCTCAACGTCTTCGTCTTCTTCGTCATATTTAAAAAATACATCGACAATTCCCACTTTGAGAGGTGACACCACGCATCGTATATCGTCAAAATTTCTCTCTATAGCTTCAACTATATTTTTAGGTGCGATTTGTCTCTTGAACAAATTCTCACCATTCAACGTACACCTAATAACGTGAGAATAATCGGTTATGTCTATATCATGAATGCCGCAATAAATATCGTACCATATTTCTTCGGGAATTTCTTTCATGAGTTCAATATCATTGACGATATCTTTCAGTGCTATATGAACTATTTTCTTCCCGTTTTCGCGAGCTTCTGCTATGCTAGTGGGTTGTTGTTTAAAACGGATGGTACAACTTCTGGATTTCGGATGTCTAGTAGCATTTAACAACTCTGTAAATCTGGGTACTCCAGTAACAACAGTTGTTGATATCAAACCAGCTCTATGAAAAGTATTTAGGGTCATTTGCGTTTGGCGTTCACCAATACTCTGTGCTCCGATTATTCCCACCATTTCTCCCGGATCGGCCAATGTAGCGTGATACTGTTTTCTTACCTCTTTGATTATTGAAGGGATGACGCTTGGATAAACTTTTACATTTTGTAATTGTTCTTTGATTTGCATTCTCAGATTAGATTTAACCGAATTACCGATTGCAACGGGAAGATCTTTGAAACCAGTGATTTGATTACATATACTTTTAATTTCTGACGGAGTTAAATTACGTTTTTGCATCCTCTGATTTACTAGTTTCCCCGTTTAAAAAGTCAATTTTGCATATTAAATGTCAATTTATCACGAGTGTAAATCTTCGCAAAATCTTAAAAGCCTCATACAAAATAATAACGTAGTAGTAGTTAAATTAGGAGCGACATGGTGTGGTCCATGTCAAGCTATTAAATCTGATTTTGATAAATTAGCGGTACGAACTATCGAAAATCTCAATCAATTGGGTGAAAGCAAGCCTAGTATTGTTTTTTTATCTATTGATATAGATGATATGTGTCAAGACAGTGGTATGAAATGGGGTGATCATTTGAATTGTTCAGGAGTTCCCATGTTCCTTGTTTTTTCACACGGAAAAACTAAAAATAGTTTTATGGGGGGAGACTTGAACCCGGTAATGGATTGTATAGACGAGTGTCTTCATCAATTTCTTAATACGACCCCTGTCGAGAGTGTATGAGTTAAACAGAAGGATAAAAATATAAATGACATGTTGTAAATTCAAATGTAAGAGATTACTAATTATCCCAGGAATAACATGTTGGGTATTACCTTTTTGTGTCTTAGAGCTTAGAGCATTAGCTTGGATAGCCTTGTTATATTTTGTAGGTAGTTTTATGCTCTTGGTCAATTTTCCTTATTTTAGTACTATGTTACATTCTCGTCCTATCTATTACGAAGATTTAAGAATATCGGATGATACAAATACACCAGATGATAGATTCAAATTGGTATATGAAATGATCATGATATTCTTTTTATCACTTTTGATAGGCGCTATGGCTGATTATGTATACCTTAATGGTGATAATCTAAGTCCTATAGAATTCGTTGGAATTGTAGGAGGAAACCTTTCAGTATATCTTAGAATACAAAATATAGTGGGAAAAATACTACTTAAGTGTTGTTATTTTATTAAACATCGCCAAGAAACAAGAGAATTAACAAATAATAATTAATTTATTCACGTGAATAAATGAATGATATTAATTTTGATCCTAATATTGATCAAATAGTTCCGATTGGATTTTACACACACCCGTCTATGCATAGGTGTAATTTAATATACCCAATCAAAAATAAATCCGGGTGGTTCTTTCCCAAAAAATGGTTAACACTTAATTTCACTAGAGTTTTTTACGTGTTTTCTCCATCGATTTTACCATTGCCACCAACTGTTCGTATGTATTATACTATTGTTAAATCTATACAACCATACAACATCACCCAGATTAAAGAACTAACAGATCCTTACGACATCAAAGCGCTGGTAAATTTAAAATCTATAGAAGCACCAGAGAATAAGCATAAAATAGGAGTATTTTTCGGAGCATTCAGAAAACCTGTGAGTGATACCTTACCCATGTATTCATATGTCAAAAATACTACAGGTAGAAGTTTGTATTTATCTCGTAATAAAAATTTACCAGGTAATTGGATATCAAAATTCCATTTTGGTGAAAGAATCATTTCTCCTATCTTTTTCTTGGTAAAATCACCCAAATTTAAAATAGAAAATAATATGTGTTATCCAAATAATACAGGATTTACAATCGATAAATGTGTTGAAAAACTAAATACCACTAGTAATAATGTTAACGAATTACATGATACTAAAATTAATGTAATTCAATCTTTATCCAGTGAAAGTGATAATGATACGAAAACTAATAATACGTGTTTAATCCTTTTGATTATCAGCATCTGTGTTGGTATTCTGGGTATCGGAATCATCTTTTTTCTCCGACACAAAAATCTTTGATCGCCAATCTTCACCAATAAATGTTTCTAGCGTCTTTATCTCATCTTCATCTAAATCATCAACGTCTAGTCCCGATTTTAATCCCGATAAAATGTAAGATAAAGATTCTTTGACTGGTTCTGGAATGGGTATAGGATTAGATTTACCTGATACATAGTCAATAGAGCCATTCATTTGCTCTCCTATCGATTTGTATTGGTTCAATTGTTCTTTAGACATGTTAGATTTAGCGCGATCCCATCTAATATCATTCCAAAGAGAAAGTTTAGTTTCGTCTATTTGACGACCCACTGATGTTACATTCCCGTTTGCATCTCTCATAGCTAATAAATAGTTTTGGGGATCTATCGGAGTTCCATCTGCTAAATGAGTAGGTTGACCTTCTGGTATGATTGCTTGCATTTTAAATTTATCAATGTTTTTTTAAATTTAAAATTTAACCTTTTTCTCGTAAAGTTTTCCTATCATCCTAGAAGGAGGAGCTCTCATTATATAGTCATCAATATCATTGTATTGTATTGAATTAAAAGAATTCCTAAAATCTTGAATACTCAAAGGTCCCCCGAATTTGTCAAGCAACCTCCAATGAGGAGCTGCCTTAATATTGACACTTTTGGTATTGAAGATATCTTTGTACATCGTGTATAGCAAAGATTCTGACAGTTTATAAAAATCTCGTTCTCTAGAATCTTTAATGAAAGCCAAACAGCAATTGAATGAACAAAATATTCCATCAACTACAAAATAATTAGAATGATTGTCTAGAATAGTAAACTGAGAGTTATGTTTTTCCATCAAATGGTTCAACATTTCTTTACGCTTTTTAGTTATATTATCAGTGATTCTATATTCATCTTTAGTAATTTCTGAGTGATAAACCTTCGTGACTTTATTTGATAAATACGCCACCGGACAACCTATTGGTGATGAGTCAAAACAATGTTTACACCAAAAACACGAGACTTCTGTACTCTTAGGCAACATGGTGCTTGTTAGCAGATCATTCATGGTTACTATACACGAATGGGTTTGTTTAGATTCATCTAGAAAAGAATAGGTATTCGTATCACTTTCTTTGGAAGACGGAAGTTCATCTATAAGGGTCGTCATATTAGTAGAATCATTATTTTCCCCCACATTGCTACTTATATTCGAAATTAAATCAAAATCATATTTAGTGTGCACCAGATTTGGGTCTACTTTTAATATGAATGTTGGTTTTTTCCTTCTTGACATTTATTCTAAAAATTTTTGGTTTAAAAATCATTTTATATTGAACAGAAATAAATGCCTGTATGTAAAAACAAGTTTTGGTTGGAAAACTATTCAGATTTGTTTTGTGAAATAGATATTATTCCTCTTACACATATGAGTTTAGCAAGGCAATTAAACGCCTTGAGTAGACTAATATTCTTAATCACTTTGATAATAGCACCTTTTACCGGCCTTCAGAGTATTTATTTTTTCATAGCGGGAATAGTTTTTATAATAATTCTTTTCTATTCACTAAGAAATATGGATTGTAAAGAAAATTACCAACCGTGTGCTTTTAATAATAGAACAGCTATTGCTAGTCAAAACAAAATACAAGATAATCAACATCAGTCCCACGGGGGTTTAAAAGTTGAGTATTACAAGCCACAGTGTACTAAAACACAAAAAATGTGTAATGTAAACGCGAGAAGACCTGACAGAACTACATTAGCATGGGATGAAATTATACCAGGTCCTGAATTCGTGTCCGCAAATCAAGCTTTAGTTGGTAAACCCGCCGCTAGAACTATGATACCTCCTATTAGAGTTCCTCCGCCGATGTCTTCAGATTGGAAAGAAAACAGCTTTGTTGTGAGACCCGGAATTAACAGTGCAACTAACCAAGATCTTACAAGATCTGGATACCTAGTTTCTAAAGAAGGATCAAATTGTACTGATGAAGAGGGGCAGAAATTTTGCTGTGGAAAAGATATCAATATGGAATTAGTTAGATCTACTTACATCCCAGCAAATGATGTAGTTGAGGGATTTGAAATTGAACAAAAATTACCTAAATCCACTACTCCTATAGGATATCTGGATTCAAATTACAAGTTTCCTTACCGACCTTATGGTTCATGTGGCAAACCAGAACGTATTAAAAAAGTAGAAATATCAGATGCTCACTATTCAGGTGATGTTCTCATGGCCGATGGATATTTTCCCGACCAAGTTTTAGATGATAATCTACCAAGTAATATTAGTTTTGGAGCATGCCCTAAAGATCCAGAATTCAAAGAATATAACAAACAAACTTTTACATCAACATTACAGCCAGGAGTATACACGAGAAACCAGATACAAGAACCAATCAGTTCCAATATCGGTATTTCCTTTACTCAGCAATTTGAACCAGTTACTTGCGACAAAGATTGCAATGGTGTAACTTTCATAGGCCACGACCCAAACATCATGGAAATACCGTATGAAAAACCGGAAGAGATATTGCCTTATGACAAACAAACTCATCTATCCGATATTTACGATCCGAGATTTACCGGATATGGTACTAGCTACAGATCTTATGTCGAACCAGTGACGGGTCAGGTGAGATTTTATTACGATGACGTTGACGCTCACAAACGACCAAACTACTTATGCAGAAGTAAGGTAGACTTTATCCCTTCTAGTTTAACAACACAGCCTATACCCAACACAGAGTATTTTAATAAACAAAACAGATATTCCAGAACGATCGCCAATGACGCGTTTATGGACGATACTATTTCATTTAGAACAGATATGCAAGAGAGATTGATGCGTAAGGCTAACGCCAATTTACAACAATCTCGTCGTTTCCCAAAACACACACGCAGTGTGTCTAAGGGAGGTATGTCAAATCCACGATGCAGATAAAATAATTCTTAAGATTAAGAAATGGTGTAAAAAAAATTTTAAAATTTTTCTATATATAAAAATATGACTTCAGGAAAAATTTTAGCAACTGTAGTAGGCGTCGCCGCTGCTGCCATTTTAATTACTCAATTGACTAGCAACAAAAGTGAAGAAGAACCTCTCGTTGAAAATTGGGTCAACGTAGCATTGGGCCCGTTGAAAGAAACTACTTATACTTGTGCCAGAACTGGTAAAAACATGGCTGCTCGTGATTTGACTTCCGGACTACCACAAAGTGTTTTCTTCGGAAATTCTCGTTTACAGCCTACGACTGTGATAGGTGCTACCAACGTACAGGCCAATTCCATCCCAAATGCCGGTGCTTCCGTGCAATATTTAGTTAACAATCCACAAAATCAGGCTAATTCCGCGCAAGTTTTCAATAATTTCGCACAAGCCGCTTCTGTGGTAGAGGGGTATAGCGATGTTGTCGAGGATTATAACGCCAGATCTGGATCAGCACCTCCTGTCAAATCATGCGCGAGCAAACACGATCATCAATTGTCAAGTTCGGCTGGTTGTGGACCATCAGGCACTATAGCTAACGGTTATGGACAACAACAAGCTAATGCTCTAGGTGTTGATTACTCACCATATGAAGGGTCATCTTTACCTGCCTCACACATGGATGCATACGAACTTCCTGGTGGATTACTGAATACCATGGATTCGGCGGGTAATCCTCAGAGTTATTACATGACGGACAGATTGATGTACTCCACATTGAAGAGAGCTCGGTGCAATAATGTCGCCGATCATTTCAGAGGTGACTTGCCAATCATGCCTCAAGCACAATTAATGCAGCCCGCCGCTCGTCCTGCTGATACACTGCAAACCGGTGCGTTTAACGCTATGAATGGTGCATTTGGATCAACTCCACAGGCAACATCTGCTTTGGTTGCAGCCGATGCTGGTTCTGTCAGAACAGCACTTGGTGGTGGTGATCTTACTCACGCCGTTCTGGGTGATAGTCCAGAACCGGTTCTTACCGCAAACACATTTGTTCCTTCCGCTGCTGCTCAAATAGCTACTAACATGGCTACGCAAAAGGGAATGCTTGGTAACGTCCCAGCTGGCGATGTTACTCTTGTAACTGGTTACACATCATACTAATCACCTTAAAAGCATAAAAACAAAAAGATAAAAAGCATAGACAAGACAGTGTTGTATAGACAAGAATATTGTACCATATCAGTACCTAATACTGTCTCGTTGTCCAGAAAATCATTAAATGTGCGAATAATACTCAACTACTGTAAATGATATATATCACGGACTGATGTAATTACTTATTTACGGGTAAGTTTAGGAGTACGTAAACCTTATCCAAATAAATTTGATTGAAATCAATCACTCAAATTTACATTAAAACAACACCAATAGCAATCAATACCAGTAATACTATTGCTATGATTAAAACTATACACATAGTTGAAAGAGGTTTGTTAGTAGTTGAATCAGTAGAAACACCCGACATTAAATCTTTACTACAATTACCAATACTTTTCCAATCACAAGAACCAAAACAATCACTCCTCGTGTAAGCAACATTTCCGTCAAAAGTGGCTTGAATTCCAGATGTTTTAGCATTCCCAAGAATATCTTTTATACATTTTCCATTACTACAATAATACAATGGTTTGTCTTTGTTGTAAAATGAGAAAATAAAACTATCTTTTAATCCATCTAAATTTGGATCATAGTTGTTATTAACCACTAATTTGTATTTTTTATCCACTTCTTTGTTTTCTAAATATCCCGTTGTGGTTCTTAATAGAAACCTATCTGAGTAATTTACTGTTTGATCTGTTTCAACTTTTCTCGTTGGAATGATAGTAAATTTTTCATTACTTGTCTGAACAGCTTGATTAATATCTTCGAAAGCTATAGAATCGTTTTGAAGATTGGCGATCTTTTCTGTTAAAACTTCCGATGTGTTTTTGAATCCTTTATCTGTTTTTTGTTTAATTTGAAAAGATAATGAGTCTCCATATTGGATTCTATCAACTAGTTCTGAACTATATATGTTTTTTAGTTTCAAGTATTGAGAATAACCCTCATTTTCCTCAAATATAGGGATTTTTTTGTCTCGTGACAATCCAAATAATTTACCATCTTTCTTGTTTTTTAGCGACACATTATCACCATAAAAAACAGCATTGGCCTCGTGTGGAAGAATATTATTTTTCCCCCACGTTTTCTTATCCATAAACGACGTGGCGATGATATTTTTAGAACTGGTTTCTTTGAAATTGTCTTTATTTTCCAAGTAATATACAGGGTTGGCGTCTGGATAATAATCAGATGTATAAAGAGGTAAGCAATAATTTCTACTTGGCGTCTTGATATGATAACCAAAATCACATCTATTCGATTTACCACATTCTTGCATACATTCATCCAAATCGACATCGGTACATATAGATTCTACAGCATCTATGCAATCTTTAGGATGTTTCAGAGGTGGGGGTATAGAATTTGGAAATATTATCCATTCTCCTCCGTTTTCTTTTCTGATACACGGAGTTGTTAAATTTTTATTGTTACTCATCCTATTTTGTTTTAAAAAAGCAAAAATTAAATTAAAATGACCGACGATCATTATGAAGCACCTAATAAATTGTCATGGGGAAAATTTCAAAGATATTCGTCAATGATGCTTGCCAATGATGTTTGGCGAATTGGATCAATAGCAGACGGGTCTTGTTTTTTTCATTCCATACTTACAGCTATTAACAAGAATTACAGAAGTATTAATTCAAGATCTGAAAGAATCAAAAAAGTAACAGAGGTCAGAAATGCCATTGCTAGAAAAATTACTCGTACTAGTTGGGAAAAACTACAAAATGGGGAACCAGCTCATTTTTCTTTGTTAGAAAAAATCAACGAGTACGAAAATGTAGTTCTGAAAGTTTTGAAGAAACATTCTAGATATCAATCAAGTAAAAGCAGAGCTTGGATTTTGAAATCTATCAAGTATGACAAATCATATGAAATAATTAACTACGTCTTGGGAAACAATCTTGTTGATATGAGTAATTTTAGCAGAGATTGTTCCAAAAGCGGAGGCGGATATATTCCGATGTCCGAATGTGGAAATATTTTTGTAAAACACCAATTGAAACGTTATGTCCAAGAGATTGAGAAAAAATTAAGCAAGCTGACTAAGAATTGTGAGAGCGGTGATATAGAAGCATCTGTATTGGACTACAAAGAATTATTGAAACAATTTTTTGATAATGCGTCAAATGCAGCGTTGACTAAATTAATTACCTACTTCTCTGATCCTAGTGAATGGATAGGTACAGAGTATTTGTCTTTTCTAGGTAACCAGTTCAATATTAACATCTTAATAGTAGATGGAAAAACTGGTTTTCCTTACATACAAGGTGATGATTCTTCTATTAAAACTGGGCGATCATCCATTGTACTCCTTAACGTAGATGAATGTCATTATGAAACACTTGGTTTTGAGATAGAAAATCAAAATAATAAGCCCAAAATCAAGTGCCGGCTCCCATGGAATCATCCAATGATTCAAAAGATTGTAACTCTCAGTAATAAATCAAAAAACAAACCTAAAGATCTACACGAGCAAAAAACCACCGGAGTGACAGAAGACATTACAACCGAGAGTAACGAAGACAACGACGAAGAAGTCGATGGAGACAACGACGAAGAAGTCGAGGGAGAGATGGAAATGAAACAAGACACTACCATGATAATATCCGACCGCGAAGAGACAGAATTTAGTAATTCTGAAAATGATAGCGATGAAGAGATAGACGAAAAAGATTCTGATGATAATTCAGACGAAAATTCTTCAGAAGAAGATAATTAAAGATTTTTAATACAAACGATATATTAAAAACCCATTTAGTTTAAATTATTGATGTTAATAAAAAACATGGAAGTTAAAGATTTTATGATAACATATCCTAATTACGGACCCGACTTTGAAGGAGAAATCTTCCGTTTGAAAGAATTTAACAAAGAAAAGTTAACACGGGATGCAGTCACTCCTGATAAAGGATTATTTAAACATCAAAAAGTGTTAGCTAGATTTTTGTCAGAATATACTCCTTATAATTCTCTGTTAGTAATTCATCAAGTTGGAACTGGTAAGACATGTGCCGCATTTGCTATCGCAGAAGCAAATAGGAATGTCATGAAGAAAACAATATTCTTATCCCCGAGTCAAGATCTTAACAAACAGCAAAGAAAAGAACTAATAGAAAAATGCTTTCCGGATAAATATAAAGCATTAGCTGAACGTTTACGAGCTGGGGGTAGAGTGGGTAACTCCCAATTACCATATTACAATTTTACCACGCCCCAAACACTTGGTAATAGTGTAGCTAGAATGTCAGAATCAGCTATAAGAGAAGAATATTCTAACACTCTTTTTATATTGGATGAAGTTCACAAAATTAAACCATACGAAAACGTCAAAGACAAAAAAATAGAATTGGCTAAAAAACAAAAAGAATTGGGTAAATTGGTTCAGAGTAAAGCCAATCGTAGCGATATAGCTAAGTTGAGAGACGAGGTTAAGAATTTACAGAAACAAACGGTTCAAACTTACATACAGTTGCAAAAGGTTTTTCGGGTAGCCGAAAATATCAAAATTTTATTGCTGACAGCAACTCCTATGATCGATAGAGCATCTGAAATAATAGGGATAATGAATTTGATACTTCCTAAAAATCAACAATTAGGAAAGAAAGATTGGCAATCACCGGAAAAAATAAAAAAGGCAATCAAAGGCAGAGTATCATTTCTAAAATCCCCCGAAATTGCTACTCCTAAAGAATTTATGGGAGAATTTTATTCAGACGACCGCGAGACAGATGTACCTCCTAATATTTCAACAGCACTAGAGAAAGTTAACATCGATTTAGTTTCTTGTGTAATGAGCGAAATACAAACCAAAACATACTTACAATCGTGGTGTGAAGCCATTTTCAAACCAGAAAATCTAAAAACCTGGCGAGAACAAACCCCTAGCTTGTGTCATTCTATTAAACCCCCTAAAAGACAAAAATCGTTAGCTTACGGAGCTGAACAGGCTTCATTATTAGTTATTGGCTCGAACGGTACTATTCCTGATATGAAAAGTGGAACATTGTATGGTTCTAAAATCAAAAAACCTGATTTGAGCAAATTCGTCAATTCTATCAAACGTGGTAAGAAAGGTTCGTTGGAAATAGCGAAAGCTCTTTACCCGTTTGCGCCTAAGTACTCAATAACAATTCAGAAACTATTGAAAGCATATGAGTCTGGTAAGAAAACATTTATTTACATGAGATCTGTATCTGGTGGTGGAGCAAATGCGTTGAAATATATATTAGAGAATGTTGGTTATAAAGACGTTACATTCAACACTAAACAAGTTTTGTTACGTGGTAAAATTAAAACTAAGAAAGTAGCCCTTAAAAAATTACCATCATCGCAAAGAAAAAGATTTGTATTTTTGACAGGTGATACTAATGTAGATAAAGCCTCTGTTATCAATATATTTAATGCACCGGAGAATGCAGAAGGTAAATATATACAGTTGATCATAGGAACTGATACAATCACACAAGGGTTTTCTATTAAAGATGTACAAGAAATGCATGTACACGATCCACCCTGGAATTATCCTACTTTGGAACAAGCGATGGGTAGAATTATTAGAAGAGGTTCTCATTTAGAGATAAGTAAAATTTTGGAAGAATCTGGCCAAGAGTTAATTGTTAAAATATATTTGTATAATGCTATTCCAGAAATGTCCAAAGGTGTTGGAAAGGTATTCATGGAAGAGCAAAAATCTTTACCTGGCGATTCTGATGCTTTATCTTATCTGAACTCCATAGATCTTAAAAAATACACCAGAATGACTTCTAAAGATTTTGAAATCAAAAGTATAGAAAAGATTTTGAAAGAAAATGCGTTTGATTGTGGATTGTTCTACCAAAGAAATCTACGAAGACATTCAAAAGATGGGTCTAGAGAATGTGAATATGATGTTTGCAATTATAAATGCGAGGGTATGAGCATGGACGAGATAATGGAAAACCCTTCTAAAGACTTGATAGATGTGAATTACGAACTATTATATAGTGAGGAAGAATTAGAAAAGATAAGAAGATTTTTAATTGAAGAATATTTGCCAGAAAATCCGACTTCAACACTTTCAGAAATCTACGAAGTATTTGATCAAGAACACAGTTTGACAATTATAATAAAAGCTCTTAATTACATCATACAACGTCCTGGTATTGTAAAAGACCATTTCGGAATGTCATTGTTTTTGAAAGAACAGAATAACGTATACTACACAACTTATGAAATAGACTCAGCGTTCAAAGACGAACTTACTTTACCAATATTAACACAACCAGGTGATATCAAGTATATACATCGTATATCTAATTCTTTGACTAAGAAAGTATTGTGTGATAAAAACTCCACCAAGGAACAGATAGTAAATCTTCTGAACACCGAAACACCAGTGATAAAAGAGTTAATCGTAGAAAATAGTGTAGTAGCTATCGAAAACGATTCAAACAACAAATTGGCGAATATAGTAGTGGAAGCCAAAACGGTTGAAGGATCATTACTCGACGACGAAAATGGTAGTATAATATCAAGTATTATCCCCGGATGTTCTCGTAGTTTAAAACTTGACTTGTCATCTCCAAAATCTGAAACTTTCTGTGGGCGAAAAGTTTCTTGGTCTCCTCCCCATTGGCAAGATAAGACTGGTAAAACATCTAATTTCATCGATGATAAGATTAAGAACTTATTAAGAACTGCTCTGAAAGACAAGCATACGTTTTTGGGCGTAGGAAGTGGTGATAACTTTGTAATTCTTAGAATAAGTGTATTATATCCAATCGCGAGTGGTAATAAACGCGATGTTAATGGGAAACCATCTATTGAAAATTTGCCTAGGAAAAAAGATAAAATAACAATAGATATGCGAGCAGTTCCGAGTGGTAGAAAAGCATCTTCTTATGCAGGAAAAGAATTACGTGAATTTTTTGCAGAATTGGGAGTAAAACCCAAAAGTAAAAAGACCAGCGCTATGCTTAAATTATTAGAACAGAGTATGAAACAGAAAAAATTATGGATTGCTAAAACATCTGCTAATCTGAAAGGTAAAAAAATGGATGTTATAAATTTGTATAAAGAAGTTCTATCATAAAAAATTTTTTTTAATTTTCTTTTCCAATAAGAAAATAATGATATCATTAGAAGCAGCAACAAGAACTTGCAAAGTTGACACCGCGTCAGCCGCGCGCCTTGAATCGGATCGTTTCCTTAATCCCGTAAATGTCGTCTGTCCTAACTGGACTGGCAAAGACTTAGCTGGGCGTCAGGTTAGCGCCGATTCATTTTATACCAAGCGAGCTGGATGTAACAGTGCAGCCGATCGCGTAATCGTTGAGAACATGTTGAGACCTCAATACTCCGAATTTATTAACTTGGATGTTGGTGAAGGTCTTCGCGGACAAATTTACGCTAACAACATGTATTATACAGATGCTGGTGCATCCACAAGACAAATCCAAAACGCTAAGAATGTCTCAGGCCATTTCGGTGGTGTCTTTAGCAGAGGTACCCGCGAAACATCATGCTTCAACTACGGCTCAGGTCCTCAGGATGTTGTAACAGCGGAGGAATACGGTGTCGCACAGATGAGACGTCAAGTAGCCGCTAACAATCGCAGACCTAATACTGGTAAGTCATGCCATCGTAATGCCAGACACGGTGGGCCTCATAACGGCCATGGTCACCACACTGTGGAAGGATACACACAGGCTCCTCCTAGTTTCACCAGAACTAACGCGGCATTGAACAGTGGCTTCCGTAGCTGCCAGTTCAGCCAGGCTAGTGGTTTTTAATTTAAATTCAAAATCATACTTATTAACAAAGTTAATAAGTATTATGTATCGAGATATGATAATTGTATTTATGTATATTTATTTTCTAGACCGAGTTTCGACTTGTCTATATTATATGTTTGGACCCAACAAAAAAATGTCTGATAATACCAGGTGGTTTTTCATTCATTCATTTACAAATTTATTGATATGTAATCTGGCCAAACAAGATGTTTATGATTGTATCACTAATGTAAATTCTATTTCATCGAGACCTAGTTATAATGGTCAATTAGCTATATGGACAGCCATAATGTCTCATATATACCACATTGTAGTGTTTTCCGGTAAATTAACACCCCAAGACTGGTTACATCACTCCTTGATGGTTGGTATTTCAGGTACAGTCACTGTTATTTCACCATTTAAGTTGGCAGTATTTGGACTGTGGTTCATGTCTGGACTTCCTGGATTAGTAGATTATTTTAATTTGTGGTGTGTCAAAATGGGTTGGATGAATTCACTAACCCAAAAAAGAATTTATACTCATATTACGACTTATATTAGAAGTCCTGGGTGTTTATATTCTTGTTTTCTTGGTTTAGAATACTTGAAAACGCCTAGAATGAGTATGAAATATTTGACAATGGCAATAAACTTTATATTAACCTTTTGGAATGGACAATATTACTTAAGACTTGCTTGCATTGATTATGGAAAGAAATTAACTAGTAGTAGCCAGAATCACGTAAAAAATGAAAAGTGAAACAGTGGTACCTAACACACAACCTATCATTTTAGTCTTTTTGTCGCATGTTTCATCGTCTTCTGATACCAATCTAATGTAACCATTTTCCTCACATTCTTCTGTTGACTCTTCTGTTGACTCTTCTGTTGACTCTTCTGTGTTTTCAGATTCTATTTCCATAGTATGAGCATCAAGATCGAGTTTTGGAATATTGGTTCGACAAGATGGACAAGTATATGGTGGGCTATCAGGGTTAAATTTTTGCCATTCGTGTAAACAACTGTAACAAAATAAATGTCCGCAATTAGTTTCTATTACCCCGGATTTGTTTTGATCATCACATGGATCTTCAAGACATATAGGGCATTCTAATGACATTTATTTTGTATAAAAAATCATTAAGTTAATTATCCGAAAGTGCTTTCTTTCGTTAATGTAACTTCTAAATAGTAAACTTCTTTTATACTGTTCCAAACTTGTCCCAATGTAAAGTTTGGTGTAAACATTCTACCATCAATAAACATATAGAGTCCTTCATAAGCCTCGACGTTTCTAATTCGTTTTCTCAAAACCATCATGAATTCTGCTAATTTTAAATCGAATGGTACCAAGTACTTACTTCTGTCCAGATCGATATCTCCTTTGGTTTTTACTAGAATAGGAGCTCTTTTAGGATATTTTTTTCTTAATCTCGAAGCTTCTTCATAGCTAATTTCACCCATTTTATTATACATTTTAAAATTTAAAGTTGCCTTGATTATTCACAAATGAATAGAGATCTGATGTTATTGAAAACTTTTCTTGAAAAAAAGATCAAAGACATCGAGTCAAATAACTTAACAGAAGAAGAGTATATTCGATTGAGAGACTACTTTTTACACGATTTAACCAACAATACTGATGTTAAAGACCGAGATCTCAAAAAATATCTATTTGCTGGATTTTTCTTATTTCATAACAAAGATTTTTGTAATATAATAAATGAGTCTCTCGAATAAAAGTTTGACACTATATCCACCGGTTTCATCTAAATACGGTGTTTCTTATAGTCATGAAGCTCCAATTACTATTGCTCCATTGACACTTACAGTGCCAATAGGTGCGACAAAAATTACTGATAAAAATTTATCCAATATGCTTCAAGCAGTGGCTACTCAAGATCTTTCTCCACCACGGCCAAAATTTGATATTAGAGAAGATCTTCCTGGTCCTTTGACCATAGTCAGAAATCAAGGGAATTGTGGTTCTTGTTGGGCTTTTTCTTCTGCTACAGCAATGGGTGATTGTGTTACGAAACAACAACTCAAAAGTAAAAAGAGTAAACCTAAGGATAGCATTAGAATTTCTCCAGCATCTTTTTTGAATTTAACTGGAATGAAATGGGCGAACGGTTGTCAGGGAGGCAATCCTCTTAATGCTGCTGTGTATATGAAAAATAATAATGTACCTTTAGTCACTGACAGCTGTAGTGATTATTCCTGGTACTTAGTACCATACATAAATCAAACACCCGAAAACGAATGCGATAGTTGTAATCAAATAATGCAGCAATATCAGCGTATAGGTGGAGTAGGTACTGATATGGGTCCTCCTTGTCTAGTGAAACCTGAAAAAGGTGAACATTGGCAATTTAGAATTAAAGAATATGTAACCATGGAAGATGGTAATGGTAACTTCACATTTACTCCATCTCAACCAGATGAATTGTCTTCCATGGTTACTAATATTCCGACTAGTTTAAAAAATAGACATATGATGCAGCAGTTTTTACTCAAACACGGATCTTTCCCTGTCGGTATAAGTCTTTTTGCCGGATTTATGCCAGGGGGTGGAAATTTTCAGAATCCAAGTATTACAAGTAAACTAAAGGGAGCTGATGCAAACATATCTTGGGTTAAAAAATCTGGTGATATGAAAGTAAATGTCTATGTTCAAGATATGCAATATGACCAAGAAATTGTAGGAGGTCATGCTGTAACTGTTGTGGGATGGGATAATAGCGAAGCGGTGCATAATAGGGCATTGGCAAATCTAGATAAATGTTTTGGACCAGGACAGGGAAAAATTATAAGTAAAACAGTTGGTAATACTATCGGAAAAAATCAAAAATTCCCATTGGGATGGTATTGGATAATTAGAAATTCATGGGGTACCGTGTGGCCTTCTGGTCAAAACACAGGGGGTGGTTATTTTGGGTTAGCTATGTATCCTAGTAATCTTTTATCCCAATGGACTCTTCCTTACCAATCACCTCGTATTAATAATACAATGCAATGGAGACCTCCAAGTAATCGATACGCAGATCAGATTGCAGCGGCTAATACTAATCCTCAAACCGTTTTATTTAGTGTATTCTGTGGAATGGTACCAGGTGACATATGTGGAGGTCCGGATAAACTAAAATGTAGTGACGGGAAAAAATTAGAGTCACTTTCCAATATCAATTGTAGTTCCGGGAAAAGTAACTTATTAAGTTCTCAAACAAGTGAGGCCAAACCACTTTTTGATACACTAGATAAAATGCTTCCTTCTAAATCTAATGCATTATTGGCTGGTCAGAATACTAAAGCACGAGTTATGGAAGCTACTCATGCAGATGACGATACAATAGCCAATTGGTCCAATTATTTATCGGATAAAGCATCTAAATTAAAAGATAGAGAATGTATTTATGCTGAAAATAATGAAGATGTAACTCCCAATAAACCATCACCTGGTGGGTATAAAGATCCCGGCAAAAAAGGATTAAGTACCGGTGCAATTATCGGAATCTCAGCAGGAGTTTTAGTAATAATTCTATCAATTCTTTTTGCGTTATTTCGTTAAAAAATGAATATATAACTTTACAGTAATATATTAAATGTCGATTAAAGCTTTACTCGAAGATTTGAATGATGAAAAACGAAAACAAATAGCAAATGATCTAGAATTTACAACAAAAGCATCTTATTACGCGCAACAATTTGGTCAAGATGACGGCAATACTATTTATGCATTTGAAATTCGCGACGAATATATTCACATACCGTTTAATTATGGTTATAAGACGTTGAATTTGGAAAGACCTACGAGATCTAGTTTTAGAAAAACAGGTTTGAAATTTAAAGGTGCGTTGAGGAAACTACAAAAACAAGTCAAAAAGGAAGCAGTATCATTGTTGAACAAAAACTCTAGTTGTATCATTTCTCTTTACACTGGTGGTGGTAAAACAGCTACTTCTATTAATATTGCCATTTCGATTGGTATGCCAGTTTTAGTTGTAGTTACAAGACTTGTACTCATGGATCAATGGGAAAAATCAATTAAGAAGTTTTGCCCCGAAGCTAAAATTTACAAAATAAAAACTAAAAAGGACATCCCAACTGATCAAGACTTTTACATTGTCAATGCCATCAATATTCCTAAGTTTTCTGATGAGAAATTCGACCACATAGGAACACTAATTGCTGATGAAATGCATCTCTTAGGTACTGAGAAGTTATCTACTGCTTTTCATTATGTTCATCCAAGATATGCTCTTGGTTTAAGCGCCACACCGACCCGTCCTGATGGTATGGATGCTTTATTGCATTCATATTTCGGTAATAAACAAGTTCACAGACAACTGAACAGAGCCCATACAGCTTACAAAGTAGAAACATGGAAATATATCGATGTTAATCTTGAAGTCAAAACTACCAATACAGGCACGCTCGATTGGAACTCTATTCTTAATTCTCAAGCAAATTCAGAACCGCGTAATAAATTGATTATCCATATTATTCAAATGTTTCCGGAACATTGCTTTTTGATATTATGTAAACGTGTGTCTCATGCTAAAAAGCTAGAAAAGATGTTAACAGATATAGACATTGATGTAACATCATTAGTAGGTGTTAAGAGATCATTTGATACAAATGCTAGAGTTTTAGTAGCTACCGTACAGAAAGCAGGCGTGGGTTTTGATCACCCAAAACTCAATGCATTAATGATAGCAGCCGACGTAGAACAATATTTTATTCAGTACTTAGGACGAGTATTTAGAACAGAACATGGCTCTCCTCTGATCTTTGACTTTGTGGATGACTTTCGAACCTTGAAAAAGCATTTTAGTTCCAGATCTGCTGTTTACAGGAAACATGGTGGTACTATAAAAAATTTTTACAAAGCATTTGGTGAAATAGAACTTAAGTAAAAATGAATTTAAAAGAATTTAAGATGGAAATAAAAATGTCAACAAAACCGAAAAAACCAGTGATGCCTGACTTCGAGAACATTCAAGTTTCTACTAAGACTGTGATAGCAAAGACTAACGCTCGTTACGATATACAAAAACTATTTGAGAGCCTTCCTATAACCGATTATACTGTTGTCAAAAAGAAGAGGGGACGAAAGAAAAATATTTATGTACCAGACCCCAATGAAAATGTACCATCTGGTTCCATCATTACTCTTAAATATTTTGAACATCTACGAGGTGTTGATTTGAAACCTAAAAAGAAACAGGGAAAATATTTTAGAAATGCCTTGTCAATTGTTATGCGTGTCAAGAAAAAATTGGTAAATTTTAAACTATCCACAAACGGAAAATTTCAAATGACTGGTGTTAAAACTAACGAACATGCTATTCTGTGTGTAAAGCATTTGTGGAATAGCATTCTAAGTTTGTCTGATCATACAATATATACTGTCGAAGGAAATACGTTGAAAGTTATGTTTAAAGTTGTTATGACTAACGTAGATTTTTCTTTGGGATTTTTAGTGAATAGAAGTAACTTAGATAGTTTTTTCAACAGGAGCACCGATTTTAACTCGTTACTTGAGACAAGTTTCGGGTACACTGGAGTTAATATTAAATTTCCAATCGAGACAATTCCTTACAAAACTCTTCACGAAGAAAGCCTAGATATAAATACAGGAGAATGGTCTGCTCGTAAGATCACATATGATGATTATTTGGATACATTAACACAAGCCGAACGTAAAAAAGAGTTGGAGAAAAAACGTTATAACACATTTCTTGTTTTTCACAGTGGAAATGTTATTATGTCAGGCGCTGTGAAAGAATTTATGGAAGGACCATATTACAGATTTCTTGATATCATTAAAGAATGTCGTTCGGAAATCGAAGAAAAATTAGATAATTAAATTTTCCAATTAACAAAAGAATGGAAACTAAAACTATTTGGATAACCGTTATAATTGCTATCGCGGTAATAGGTTTAACCTTTTTGTTAATTGGTGTACTGGGAAAGCACTACACTTATAATAAAGACAAACAAGAATGTGAATATCACTTTTTCACACTAGATGGTCAAAGCAAGGCAGAATGTGAAGACACTAAAGATAAAAAAATTAAAGAAGAAGAACAAGCTCAAGATCTTCAAGACATGGCCGATAGAAGAGAGCAAAGATTACAAGGTAAAAACCGAAGACATGCGTGCGTGAGAGTGCGTCTCGATGACGCAGAGACAGGGTTAAGAGAAGTAGTTACATGTCTACCTACACGAGATGATGAATTCGGTAGAGAAATACACCCTATAACTGGTGCTCTGGCAGACGAAACTAATACTTTTAGCAGTTATCAAGCTTGTCAGAACGGAAAGGCAACACATCCTTCTTGTCAAGTTCAAGACATTTATGCCTTATCTAATAATTATCCTTATTGGAGCGACTATGTAAATTGGGGATATTATAATTGTGGTTATGATGGTTGTTATGGAAGAAATAGACCTTGGTATTGGGGACCACGGCGTCGGAGAAGACGAAGGAGACATCACCACCACCACCATCATGGTGGTG
>MDTD01060553.1_pt1 | contig 29209 bp, 19 predicted proteins | sample 811221 | NCBI WGS metagenome assembly MDTD01 (sample SAMN05326646, study PRJNA326480) | marine metagenome | isolation source: seawater | place: Pacific Ocean: South West | collected 2011 | reverse complement strand
GAAACTCCGTGATCATATCCTCTTCCACTGGGTTGCATTGAGATGAAGGACCCCGGAAGCCCTCTTATCAATCTTGGTTGTCAGAAGCACCATGCCAGTGCATCGTGCCGTCGGAGGGCCCAGGCGAGTCGTTGTCCTCCACTCGGGTGGCAAGGATTCCACATACGCTGCTTGGTGGGCCCAGATGAAGGGTTGGGAGATCGTGGCCATGGCAACGATACTTGTTGACTCGGATGACTCGATGATGTTCCAAACGGACTCCTCTTGGGTGTCAGGACACCAAAGCAAGGCGATGGGTTTGCCATGGATGCCGATAGTCGGACACGGTGAGCAAGAGCAGGAGGTCAGGGAGTTGGAAGGTGGTTTGATATCGGGTGAGGGGCCCAAGAGCGTCGAGGCTTGGTTCGAAAAAAGGGGATTGGTTCCACCGACCTACACCTCGGAGATTCCGGGCGATTGGGATTCGCTCGTCGTGGGCGCGATAAGGTCAGACTACCAGAAAACCCGTATCGAGCGTATGGCACACAGACTTGGGGTGTCAATCCACACGCCGCTCTGGCACCATGATTCCGAGTCCCACATGAGGGACCTCGTCGCACACGGGTTCAGGTTGAAGATCACATCCGTGTCATCAGGCGGGCTTGGGGAGGATTGGGTCGGCCGGGTGATCGACGAGAGGTCCTTGGGGGAACTGATTGCGCTTTCGGCTTCCCACAGGTTCCATGTCGATGGGGAGGGCGGGGAGTACGAGACGATCGTGCTCGACGGACCCTGCTTCCGATACCCAATCGACGTCATAGGGGAGGTTATCTGGGAGGGTAGTCGGGGGATGCTCTCGATATCTGAGGCCGGACCATCCACATCATCGGATAAATAGCCTCAAGAGCCCCTGCTCCACCGGTTGGCTGTGTCAGTATCGCCGCTCGACTACAGATATGGCAGGAATGAGGCCAAGGCAATTTGGTCCCGCGATGGGCGCCACTCCAGGCAGTTGGCCGTGGAGAGGGCCCTGGTGTCGGCTCACATGGAGATGGGCAGGGTCAGCAAAGAGCATGATGAGATAATCGGCAGGATATCATCTCCGGAGATAGTCACTGCGGACAGGGTGGACGAGATAGAGAGGGAGACCCGTCACGACATCATGGCCCTGACGAAAGCAATGGCGGAGCAGGCCGGTGAAGCTGCTTGGTGCATCCACCTAGGGGCGACCTCCAATGACATCGTGGACACAGCAGTTGCCCTGCAGATCCGGGACTCGATTGTACTGCAGAAAGAGGCGCTCAATGCCGTCATCCAAACGCTGGCTGACTTGGCTGAGAGGGAGCGGGACACGGTCATGCTCGGCAGAACCCACGGGCAGGCCGCCGTCCCCATTACCTTCGGTCTGAAGATAGCGGTCTTCCTCGATGAGTTCGCCCGCCACTTGGAGAGGCTCCGGGAGATCGAGGGGAGGGTCATCGCAGGCAAATTCCTAGGAGCCGTCGGCACAGGGGCGGCTCAAGGGGAGGGGGCCCTCGAACTCCAGAGAATCATTCTTACCAGCTTGGGGCTTACAGTCCCAGTCGCAACGACGCAGGTGGTTGGGCGTGACAGGTACATCGAATGGGTATCCTGGATGGCGAACACATCCACGAGCGTGGAAAAGCTACTGCAGGAGATCAGGAACCTACAAAGATCCGAGATCTCTGAGGTGTCGGAGTGGTTCGACGTCGAGAAACAGGTCGGCTCATCGACCATGGCCCACAAGAGGAACCCCATTACCGCGGAGAATGCCTGTGGCCTTGCGAGAATCGTCCGCTCGATGATCATCCCATCCTACGAGAACGCCCTCCTCTGGCATGAACGGGATCTTGCGAACTCATCATCTGAGAGGTTCACCCTCTCCCACTCGATGGTGCTCTTGGACGACATACTCTGGAAGTGCAACACCGTGATGGCCCGTTGTGTTGTGGACAAGGCCAACATGCTCGCCAACATAGAATCACAAAACGGCCTCGTCATGGCAGAGAAGGTGATGCTTGCCCTTGTCGACGAGGGGATGCACAGGGATGAGGCCCATGAGGCCTTAAGGACCGCATCTATGACCTCATTGGAGAAGGGCGTGAACCTGCTCGAGACATGCAGGTCCGATCCCTCAATAACCAACCTCATCGATGGGGAGGACCTGGTCGACCTCTTTGACCCAAATAGCCACCTCGGGGTTAGCGGAGAGCTCGTGGATGCCGCCGTCCAAAGGGCCAGATCCATCCTCTAGCCATAGGTGAGATCAAGAACCCAGCCTCCAAACAAGACCCGTGTTCAACAACACGGATTCCGTGCACTTAGTCCATGGACCGGGCAGTGATGCCGAGGCAATCTGCCTCCAGGTCTCCAGGGGGTACCTTGAGTCAAGGGAGATGGTGGCATGGTTAGGCAGCCTATCCCCATCACTAGCAAGATCCGAAATTGGTGACCTCGATGGGGCTGCACTGGGAAATCTCCGGGTCTGGGAGAAGGGGGCCCAGGGCATCCATCGATTGATGCCCCCAAGCAATGGCCTCTTGGTGATGCATGGGTGGTGCTCCCCAATCGGGAGGGCGACCAAGGCGGAGGTCCAGTACCTCGAGGAGATTCTCCAAATGGCTGAATGCAGGGTCATAGTCACCTCGCTTGGCAACCAGGACGCAGGGAGCGGCAGCACCCAGATGACTGCGAGGTCCAGGGAGAGGCTCGAGGGCATGGGACTTTCAACGTGGTTCCTTAGTAGAAGCGAGGATGGCCCTGAGAGGGTACTTACGTCCTCAGATTCGAGCCTTCGCCTTGTTCGCGGCCAGAATGGTTTCACCTCAATCCGAGAACCATGAGTGCTTCCCAAAGTGGTTCCTAGGAACCCGCTCGCCAGTCTCAAGGTAGTACTCGAAGCCTCGGATGACGGAATCAAGGTATGCAGTCAATTTCGGCCTCACATAAAGTGCGAAAGGGACCGAGGCCGCGATGCGCGGCAGGTCGCTCAGGAGATATGGATAGACAGTGATTCGAAGTTCGCTCTGCTCGTCGTTAATGGGCGTTATCTCCCATCTTACGTAGGATTGTTTCCCCCCCTCCTCGCCAATGGTCAGATCATAGCCGTTGTTGGGGGACCACTGTCGGAATTGGCGGACATATGTCCTGCCATTGAGGTAGACGAGCACATCGGAGTGGCCCATATCGTCCCATAGGATCGGCTCGTTCGACCTGCAAAATGGATGACAGTCGAGTAGGTTCCCGGGCGCGCTGATGACCGCCCATATCTCCTCGGGCTGGAAGTTCAACTTTCTAGCCGCAGTAGCGAATCGATGGGACTTGAAGGCACCTGGGACGCCGAGTTCCATGGAGACCCACTCAGACTAAGGGTAAATTATTGCTCGTCATCGGGCAGGGCATTGTCCCCCATCAGCCTATCGAGATCCTCGAGAGCCTCGTCTGTGGGCTCCGTGAGCTCGCTGGACCTCAGATGCTCGGGAATCCTCTCATCGATATCCTCCGCATACTTCGGCCTGTTCAGGAGGATCCTATAGATCAGCAGTGCCGTCACCATGACGAGGGCAACCAGCACGATGTCGCTTGTTGCCCCCTGACCGAGGATGGTGACCATGGTCGACTGGAAACCACGCGAGACATAACGACTTTGGTTATCGCGAGGTCGAATCGACCTCGATTAGATGTGGCTCCCCTTGATTGAGGGGTCTGGCGAGGTGCCTACGATTGCTGGACTGGGGTTCGGACCAGGTCCCCTGTTCCCTCGTGGAGGTGGATATCCATGCCCTGTTGGCGACTCCGTTGCATCTCGAGCACCTGAGCCCGGCATTTGCCCCGGAGCTCTTCATGGCCTTCCCGCAACACATGGGCCTACCTACGGCAACGGGTACTTGGTCGAACAACATCAGCCTCTCGAGGTGGATGGACCCATCTGGGGCTCTCAGGCCCACCCAGTGTATCCTATCGCCTATGTGGAGGCCTCGAAGGGCGTCGTTTACTGGCCCACCCTCCTTGAACGCAACCAACGATTCGCTCCCGTTGCTGCCGTGCACGATCAGATGCGTGTGTCCACCCGGGGCGACCACTGGTCCGGTGACGACCGTCCCGCTTTCGGCCCCAACGACGTGGTCATCGCTGCATTGGTTCGTCCTGTGGATCGCGAAGTTCGGGCTGTGCTCGTTGGATCCTGAGGATTGGAGCCATCGATGTGCCTCCTTGATCTCCGGCAACGATCGGCCTCGTATGCCGTAGAGGACGGGGCAAGGGGTTCGAGGCGCTATCATGCACCTCCCTGTCGTTGGGTCTCTGTTCGCGAATGTCCCAGGATACCTCTCGGACATGGATGAGATCATTCCCTCATCCACTACTCTCCTTGTTCCGAACGCGCCCTGTTCCCTCCAAGCCACTAGCTCCCAGGTGCTCCTCCCGCCATCCCATGCGATCGCTGCTGAGGCCCCGATGGCACCATGGGGCCTCTCCGACTTGGTGAAGATCTTGAAGTCGGAACTGACGATGTCATGCAGCCTTTCATCCAGGTCGACATGGGACCTGACCGCCTCCGTGTACCATGCTGTCGGGGGGGTGCCACTCCCCACGACGATCGCGGGTCTAGCCGAGCTCTTCCCGTCCACTGCACTTGGCTCTGGAACCCACTCCTCGAGTGCCCGATAGAGTGCTCCCTCGTCCTCATCGCTGACAGAAGACACAAGGCATAGTGCGGCATTCCCCCGGGTCCTCCTCTCCGCGTAGGGCCAGAGCCTCACCAACCTCCTCTCGATCTCACGAAAGGAGGGCACTTCGGAGACAAGGAGGTCCGTCAGCGAGTTGAGGTCAAAGGTGGTGCAGCCACCATCTGGGTGGTCGGTGTCATCCAAGCCTATCCTGAACGTGGACTCTGTCCTTGTGCCCATGCCTATCTCTCCTTGTCATCGATCGCCTTGATTGATATGTTCCCCCTCAGGAGTCCCACTTCGGCCTTCAACATCCCCCACCCGTAGGCAATGTGCGCAGCAGGGATGGAGATGCAGGATGCCAAGACAGTGGACAGCGATCTGTGGGGCGAGGTCCCCAATGCAGAGCCGATGACGCACAAAGCCAGGTAGAGGGACGTGAGCCCGAGGGAGCCGTGGAAGAGGATCCTCTGTAGAGACCATTCGCCATCGAGTGTGAACCATAGGTCGAGGTTCGCGCCGCCCATGATGGCCCCATAGGCCATGGACAGCAAGCCTGCGAGTGCCACTAAGGGGAAAGCCTCCACGAATAGGTGCATGGGCGATCTGAGGGTTGGGTCGCTGTGGATCGCGAGTCTTCGGACGTACCCATAGTTCCTGATCTGCCTCATCATGGGCCTCAGGAGTGGCCTCCTCCTATGGGGCATGACGTTGGTTGGGTCGAGGAACAGGCTGTACCCCGACTTCGTTATCTTTGAGTCGAGTAGAACATCCTCTGCACCGATCGCCCCCTCATCGAACCCACCGACCTCGCGTAGCACACTCGTCCTGTAAGCGACGTTGACCCCTGGATTGTGATTCACCTTGACGAGTCGGCCGTCTGGTCTGGCGCCGTACCTGGTGCCAGCAGTCATCACCTTGGCGCAGAATGCGACATCAGTGCACTTTGAGAGCCATGGATCGTCCTCAGGTGCGAAGTTGGGGCCCCCTACTCCTGCGACTTCCTCGTCCTCGAACCATCGGATCAGGTTGCCAACCCAGCCAGGTGGGGGAATCACGTCATCATCGGTGAACAGCGTGAATTCCGTTGTCACCTTGGATATGCCATTGTTACATGCATCGGCCCTGCTCAGGCTTCGGTCCTCGAGGTGCTTGACGCCGAGCTCGTTGCATAAATCGAGGGTCCTTCGGTCCTTGCTCGAATCAATCACCAACACGGAGTAGGACCCGTCTCGATCCTCGAGCAGCCTTCGCAAAACCACCTCAAGCTGTTCGGGATTTTGCATCGTGGGGATCAGCACCGTGGCGACCTCCTCTGCTCCGACACCACCCTCCATGCCAGTCGGATTCGGGCATCCTCTATACAGGTTGAGGGTACTTGGAGGCCATGAACGAGCCTATCGGGGTGGTCGTTGGGGCCATTGCGGATGCGATTGGAATCCATCCAGAGATGCTCCGGATATTCATCACGATGGCGGGCGCGATCTTCCTTGCGATAGAATTTCACAGGAAGGAGGAGGATGGCGTCCCCCTCAGCGCAGCGTTGGGTTGGTTGCTCACCGGGCTGTCTGTCTACCTGATGGCCGAGAAATACGTGGAGATCCAGGACCCTGTCCTCGTCGTAATGACCGCCCTCTGCCTTCCCGCAGGGATCGGATTGGCCTACATGGAGCTGAAGGGCGGTTCTCGGTCTGACAAGACGCTCGTCTGGCTCAGGGGTGCTGTAGCCTGGAGCGTCATCCCCTACTACTTCGTGTACTCCGTCCCAGTGTTGAACATGGCCTTTGTCGAGATCACCGGGACCGTCACAATCTGGTGGTTGGAGGCCTCGGGGGCAGGGTCCTACACACTTGGACCGATGATGGTCGACCTAGCACAAGAGGGGCACACCCTGACCTCGGACTGGGATGGCAACAGGGCCATCCTCACTGAGCCACTTGGCGAGGGGGGGTTCTACCTCCCGATGCTAGATCAGGCTGGCAGGCCAGTCAGTATTGGTTTCATCCTGTCTTGCTCGGCGTTGCAGTCAATGATCGTATTCGTCGGGGCGATCGTGGCCCTCTCGGGAGTCAGCTGGAGGAGGAAGGCGAGGGGGTTGTTCATCTCGATACCCACCATATTCGTACTCAACGCTTTCAGGAACGCTGGCATAGTGTGGCTCCACGTGACCTACCCCGATTGGCGTTGGTTGGGCCTCGACATATTCGACTTCGCCCACAGCTATGCCGCCAAAGTGGCCAGCCTAGGGGCGATGTTCGTCATGGCGCTGGCCCTGTTCGGCCTCCTGCCGGAGCTGCACGCCCATGTGATGAGGATCATCGAGTCGCCATTGAAGCGGGGTTCATCTGGATCTTAGTCGCTCGTAGATCTTGCCGGACAGGGGCATGTCATGCTCCCATGCGAACTCCTTCATCACCCTCAATGCCTCCTTCTCCAGGTCAGAATCGCCAACAAAGTCGGTGACCTCGAGGAGGCCCTCCCTCGTGTTGGCCTTGAATGCCGCAATGGGCTCCTCCTTGTGGAAGACCAAGTAGGCCGAACCATAGCCGAAACGACTCCTCAGCACGTCCGAGAAGTAGTGGATCAGGGAGTCGCTTGGGGGTATGACCAGGTCGCGAGTCCGAATGGCCTCACCGCCGCTCTCGATCAGGTCAAGTCTGCCCCAGCAGACCTCCTGCATGTCATCGACCAGGAAGCCTCGGGTCAGGGTCCCGTCCTCCTCAAGGCCCCTCATCACGTCGGATATCTCCTCCGCCGAGAAGGCCGATCCGGCGAGCCGCTCGGTCTGCTTCAGCGTGAGGATCGGGAAGTCCTGTACGAGGGACTCGATGTACTTCCTCTTCACGTCCCAGAGATCCACGTTCTGGAGGGCCTTGACCGTCCGGAAGCCACCACGGTAGTCCTGCACCACATGGCCGGACCTCATGAGGGGCGAGATGATCTTCCGGAACTCTGACCGCTTCAGCGCATGGCGCTCCATGAACAGGTTGGGGTCATGGTGCTCGTCGAAGAACTGGATCACGTCCATGTCCTCCTCGGGGGGCATGGTGTTCCTGATCGTCAGGAGTCGTTGGAAGTGGCTGTACCTTGCCCAGATGAGGTGGTGCCTCAGGTTGGTCCCCTGATGGAGCTGATGGGCAGAGGCCATCGACTGTAGGTCGACCCTGTACATCTCGCACCTGCCCCTCAGGGCGAAGTCGTCCCTTAGCTCGTCGATGTGCTCGAGTGCGATCGTCTCATTCTCCCACCTCGTCTTCTGGTGAAGGTTCTGATGGTGGAACAACGCCCTGTATGCCTGGGACCTCGGACGCGGCTCCACGACCCCGCCCCTCAGGTATCGCTCGCCATCGCCCATGGAGGAGAACCCGAGTTCCGACAGGACGGATTGTATGTTCTCATCGCAGTCGTGGACTGGAACCCCGTTGAAGGCGTGGAGCACGGATATGTCCACGAGCCTGTCCCTGTAGTTCTCCAGCATGCTGCCGAATGACTCCTTGAACTCCTCCAGGTAGGTCAGTGGGATGTGGACGTCCTTGATCTCCAAGTAGTCGTTGACTACGAACATCAGGATCCTACCAATTGGGTCGACGCCCTTGAAGACGGGGTTGTACCAGCCCTGCCTCAGCACAAGCCTCACCTCTTGGATGAACCTGCTGCAGAACGGATCCGACTGGGACAGGATCCTCATGGATCGGTCCTCTTGCATCGGGGCGAGTAGCCTCTCGGCGTCGACAGGCGAGGCATAGTAGTCCGTGGGGTCTGGCTGGAGCGCTACCACCTTCGCTATCTTTCCGCTTGCCTCAAGGACCCGCAGAGCCTCAGCCAACTCCTCGACGGGCCTCGATACGTAGAACCTCAGGATCTGTGGCTTTATGGGGCCGATCCTCGTTATCAACTGGTGGATGGAGTCCTCGAAGCTCATCGGCTCCAACTCGCCATGGACCCTCTCGATGTAGGCGATGGACCTCTTTCTGTTTGGGACCTTCTCGTAGCGCTTCACGATCGCCAACTGCCTCTCGAGGTTCGAAAGCGCGCTCTTCACCGTTCTCTGGACGTGTTGGTTGTCCTTGCCGGACGGGTACATCTTGAGCAGCTCTGCCCTGGTGATGCCCGAGGCGGGAATCTTCTCGAGCAGCTCGACCTCCATGGGACCGAGCCATGGCTCTGCCCTGAGGCCGAGAAGCAGGGGTATCTGGTCCCTGTGCGTGTAGCCCACCCTGTTGTGGAGGAGTCTGCCGTTCACTATGTCTCGATCGTGCTTGATGTCGATCCAGTCCCTGAACCTGTAGTCGCTAACCCTGTAGAGCAGCTCGTCCCTCCTCTGGACGAAGACCAGGTCCCGGATCGCGTCGAGTGGCTCCACCCTCTGGTCGAACGACTTGTTGTGGATGAGCGTCTGGAGGGTCCTGTAGTCGACGACGTTCAACTTGCCGCCAGTGATCCTGTACTCGTCGAGTCTGAGGATGTACTCTCCCTCCTCCGTCTGGGTGAAGAAGCCGATCGAGACGAGATTCCGCATCTCCAGTTCCTGCAGTGCCGCGTCGACCTGTGCCTTGGGGAAGGGGAGCCTCTCAGCAATCGCGTCGAGGGTCCTTGGCCCCTCGGACCCGAGCATATCGAGCAGCTTGAGCCTCAGGCAGTCGACAGCGTCGGAGAGTTCGGTGTGTTTCCAGTCGGCTGGAGTCCCTCCTGTGAAGTCCTCGGCTATCTCGAAAGAGAGTCCGCCTGTGTACAGCTCCTTCAGGTCCTCCATCTCGGCAGCGCCCGAGACCGAAAGCACGCCTAGGGTGCCATGGACACCCGCCATCCTCTGGGAGAACCACTTCCCGTCTATCTGGTCGTTGCCCGTGTCTCTGATCTTGGTGATCTCGCCGGCCTCCGCCAACTCATGGACCCATGTCTTGATCACGTCGAGGTCGATCCCCGAGAGCTTCTCGCTGTATAGGGGGTGGGTCAGCTCACGTTCCAGCCCGCCTCCGATGTCCATGAGCCTCAACAGGCCCTCGGCGTCCTTGGGGACCTGGACCTTGGACTGGTAGTAGGAGTCCAGGCTCTCCCTATCCAACTCCGTGGCCAACGACCGGGCCCCAAGGAGCCTCCTCAGGATCTCTGGATCTACGTCCTTGATGAGGTAGGCTCGGGTTCTCAGAGACAGTAGGTCCTCGAAGGCGGACATGAAGAGCGTGAGGCCCAATGGCGATGGGATCTTCACCTTTCTGTGGACTATGTTGAGGAAGTCCTTGCCCCTCCCAGTCATGAGGTCCCTCAACTCATCGAGCTCTAGGTCGTGCCTCGTAATCTCCCTCATCGCCTCCCTGATCAGAACGGAATCGGCTGCCTGCTTGTGATCAGTGAGGATCTGTTCGGCGCGTTGTTGGAACTGCTTCGGGCTTATCTCATCCGCGCCAATCCTCCGTGGGTTGAGCATGCTCCTCGAGGAGACCTCACGGAACCTCTTGGCGAACAGCTGCGTATCGAGTAGGTACTTCCTGAGTATCTCGTCCGCGGTTTCGGAGGAGAACAACTCGGGTATGGCAGATACCTCCAGGTCATGGCTCAACTTGATCATGAACCCGTTCTCGTCGAACGAGACCTCATGCACGATTATTCCCTCTCTGTCCGCCATGCCAGCAAACATGTATCCCAGAGCGAGGTTGAATCCTCTGCCGCGGCAGGTGGTCACCACGTAGGTCGGTAGCGGGCCTTGGATCTCCTCGATGAGTATCGTCCGTCGGGCTGGAACTTGGAAGGTCGAGGCGGCATGCTCGTCCAAGAATTGGGCGAGGGCGCCTGAGACGAGTTTCCCGAGTCCATAGTGCTCCTGGAGGAATGTCGGTAGGTCACCCGCGACCTTCTGGACCCCCGAAACCGTCGTGAGAAGTTCCAGAACCTCCTGGGAGAGCTCTATCGAGCGACTGTTCGCCTCGCCCGTCCAAGAGGGAATGGTCGGTCTGTAGCCAGTCGCGGAGGTGACGTTCACCCTTGTACCGATGATGCTCGAGACCCGGTACGTTGAGCCTCCGAGAAGGAACACGTCCCCCCTCCTCAGGCTTGAGACGAAGGAGCTGGACAGCTGCCCGACCATGGTGCCGTCGGAGGAAAAGACGAGGTAGTTATTGTCGGGAGCGATGGTTCCAATGTTCGTGTAATAGATCATCTGGGCGTAGCCCCTCTTCCCGATGGTGTTCTCCTCCCAGTCTATCCAAATCCTGCGTTCCTCCCCCAGGAGGTCCAGGACCTCGATGTAGTCGTCGTACGGGAGGTTCCTGTATGGCCATGAGGACTTCACTAACTCATAGCCATCGTCGATGTCCCACTCCTTCACGATGGTTAGTCCAATCAGGTACTGTGCCAGTACGTCCAAAGCGTTCTCCGGGAACTTGAGCATGTCCATGGAGCCCCTCAAGATACCCGTTTGGAGTGCAACGAGCTCGAGGAGGTCATGTGGAGACGTCGGCAGGAATCGTGCCCTGGGCACACCCCCGACCTGGTGGCCGGCTCGTCCGATCCTCTGCAGGGCTGTTGCTATGGAACCAGGGGACCCGACTTGCACCACGCAGTCCACCGAGCCGATGTCTATGCCCATCTCGAGGCTGGAGGATGACACGACGGCTCTGAGATGGCCGTTCTTGAGCTTCTGCTCGACATCCAGCCTGATTGACTTGTCCATCGAACCGTGATGCCCCTCGACACCTTGGAGCCCTGCAAGCCTAAGCTTCTGCACCACTGTCTCCGTCATGCTCCTCGTGTTGACGAAGACCAATGTGGTCGTATGGGCCTCGACCAGATCCTTGATCACGTCAACGTTGTAGTCCAACAGCTCTTTGACTGGGACGGAGGTAAATCTCGGGGTCGGCAGCAATATATCCAGATCGAGTCTTCGGGCCCCGGATATCTTGGCGATCTTCACCGTCTTGGAGTCTGTGTCGGATCTATCGGAGGCCACCAAGAACTCGGCTACCTTGTCAAGTGGCTCCATCGTCGCAGATATTCCTATTCTTTGAACTGGATTCGGAATGACGTGATCGAGAAGTGCGAGGCTCAATGCGAGGTGAGTACCCCTCTTCGTGGGCACCAGTGAGTGCATCTCATCGACGATCATCCACTTGAGCCCGGCAAGAATCGGTCTAAACCGCTTGGAGGCGAGTCCGAGGGCGAGTGATTCGGGTGTCGTGATGAGGATGTGTGGCGGATTTCGCAGGATCTGATCCCTCTCCTTCTGAGATGTGTCCCCCGTCCTGAGTCCGACCCTGATCTCCTTCGCCCTCTTCGGTAGGTAAGACTCTCTGATCTCATTGAGTGGCCCGATCAGGTTCTTCTGAATGTCATTCGCAAGCGCTTTTATCGGGGATATGTAGATGCACGAGACTCCGTCCTTGAGCGACCCGTCAAGGGATCTCCTCACCAAGTCGTCTATGACGGTCAGAAAGGCAGTCAGAGTCTTGCCGCTACCTGTTGGCGAGCAGAGCAGGAGGTGATTCCCCTGCATGATCTGGGGGATCGCCATCTTCTGTGGGTCTGTGAAGTCCGGAAAGCGGTCTTTGAACCACTCTCGAACCGGCTGACAGAGGTTCTCCATCAACTCCTCGGTTGTCGAGGATTCCCTTACATAATCCAATTCTGGCATTTACGGTCGACACCTATCCAGCCCCACCCGGACAGGTCAATACATGAATTCTTCGATCGACAGGTAGTGGATTTGCCTGCTGAAGAGGCTGGTTTCGAGTTGGAGGCGGGTTTGATTCATATCCGTGCCAACTGGGCGGTGTACATGGCGAGCGAGGACTCGACCCGTATGGAGCGCCTATCCTCCATGCTCAGAAGGAGGGGGATCGTGGCGCCTGCCTTTGAGGCGTACGGTGGTGTGGCTGGGCTGATCGACTACGGACCCATTGGTGCCTCCATCAGAAGAAAGGTCGTCAATGCTTGGCTGGACTACTGGTGCTCAGCAGGCGACATCTTGGAGGTGGAGTCCCCAACAATCACCCCAGAGCAGGTGCTTGTCGCTAGTGGCCACGTGGGGGAGTTCAACGATCTGATGACCTCCTGCCTGAAGTGCAAGTCCGCCTACAGGGCAGACCACCTGATAGAAGGCATAAGGGATGATGCTGAGAGTCTGGATGCCGACCAAGTGACGGAGATACTCGGCTCCGGCTCAATACAATGCCCCGGGTGCGGTGAATCGGACTGGGAGCCTTGCTCTCCGATGAATCTGATGTTCAAAACCAGCATTGGGGCCATGGGTAGCGGCAGAGTGGCTTACCTCAGACCTGAGACTGCCCAAGGGATGTTCATGCAGTACAACCTACTGTACAGGCACTTCCGTCAGAAGCTACCATTCGGTGGGATCCAGACCGGTAAGGGATACAGGAACGAGATAAGCCCCCGCCAGGGCATGATCAGGCTGCGGGAGTTCACGATGGCAGAACTGGAATACTTCTTCGATCCAGAGAGACCTCCGACGGGAGAGGATGGAGATTGGTCAACCTCGATCATCATGATCCCCAATACAGAAGCGAGCGGAATGGAGATGAGCATCTCCGACGCCATGGAAAGAGGCATCATCCTCCATCCGACAGTCGCCTGGTTCCTCGCTAGGACCTTAGAATTGGTGATAAAGCTCGGAATTCGCCCGGAGAGGCTCAGATTTCGACAACATCGGTCTGATGAGATGGCCCACTACGCGACCGATTGCTGGGACTTGGAGCTGCAGGGGGAACATGGCTGGATCGAATGCGTCGGGATAGCCAACAGGACATGCCATGACCTCGAACAACACGCAACACACTCAGGGAAGAATGACTTCAGGGCATGGAGGCCCTTCGACGCCCCTAGGGTCAGAGAGGTTGACAGGTGGGTCCCGATACAAGCGAAGATCGGTCCTGAATTCAAACAAGCGTCGGGCAGAGTGACCGCTGCTCTGGAAAGCCTCAATGAAGTGCCCGATCAAGCGCCCTTCGACCTACAATTGGAGGATGGATCTGTAGTCACCATCAGGGAGGACATGGTTGAACGCAGAAGGGAAACCGTCAGCGAGACCGGCGAGTGGTACATACCCCATGTGGTGGAGCCGGCTTTCGGCATTGACAGGATAATCTGGCATATCCTCGACCACTCCTACCATGAATCTGAGAAAGAGGGGGAGGTATACACCATCATGCAGCTGCCACAATTGACTGCACCTTACGATGCTGTTGTTCTCCCTCTGTTCGATAAGGACGGTATGGACACAATGGCCGAAGAACTCCGGAGAACGCTCTCTTCGACGGGTGTGCTGAAGATCGACTATGACAATTCCAAGTCCATCGGCCGCAGATATGCCAGAGCGGACGAAGTCGGTATTCCATGGGCCGTAACTGTTGATCACCAATCTCTCTCTGATCATACCGTGACAATCAGACGTCGCGACGATGGTTCCCAGGAGCGCGTTAACATTGCGGACTTGATGGATTATATTGTGGACTCCAGATAGGAGATTGAAGCCCCCTGATCAGTAGTCTTCATGATCCTCCGGCTCCTACGTGGCGTCATGGACGGCATCGGGGATTGGAGCGAGCGCCATCGTCCGAAGTCCACAGATGACCTAGTCGGAAATTCAGAAGCGATAGGGAAGATACGGGCATGGCTGAACAAGTGGGCTGATGGAAAAATCCCCCAGAAGAGGGGCATGCTTCTCGTAGGCCCCCCAGGTACCGGCAAGACGACCATCGCTAGGGCTGCAGCCATGGATCTTGGTTGGTCAGTTATCGAGATGAATGCATCAGAGGAGAGGAATGCGGCTTCAATAAGGAGGGCTGCGACCATTGGATCGCAGAATACCTCTCTTTCATCCTTCGGCGGTGATACCAAGGGGGACAGGACCCTGATCCTACTTGACGAGGTTGACCACTTGAGTGGTGGGTTTGGGGTGCAATCGGAGAGTAGGATACGGGAGTCGATGTCAGCGAGTGACCCCACAAAGAAGATCTCCGGCGACAGGGGCGGCAAAGGCGAGGTTCTTGCTCTGTTGAAGAATACGCTCCAACCAGTGTTGATGACTTGCAACGACGACATGCGACTCTGGGGCAGGTCGTCTTGGAGGTCAAACAGGGACAGAATGTTCAGGCTTGCGGAATATGCGTACTTCAAGCGGGTTGACCGCGCATCAATGGTCAGAGTCGCCCAGAGGATAATGGAAAAGGAGGGCTTTGAGATCAGAATGGAGGACTTGGGCTTGCTGATTGACGGAAACCCAGGGGACCTTCGCTCACTTCTGAAGGACCTTCAAGCCTGCACCAAATTGTCAAAGTCTCGGATGGTCCAGAGGGAGACCATCCTCCGAATAAAGGCGACTTCAAGGCGGGATGTCAGCCTCGATGTCTTCCAGTCCCTCAATGACGCATACACAGCCGAATCAGGAAGTGCAGCATACGACGCCCTTCGAATGTCCGATAAGGACCCTCGGGAGTGCCTTGCGTGGCTATCTTGGAACAACCAATCAATCATGAAAGATGTCCTTCCGAGTATCTCATCGGGCATGGTGTTGGGCGACAGAGCGCTTGCCAGCACCTATCGTAGCACAGCGCACAGGGGGTACTATTGGTCCATGGCCCTAGCGGCACAGAGCCTGGGTGCAGCAGGTCAATTAGGGTCAAGGCAGAGGTTGACCTACCCTGACTTCCTAAGGCTAGGATCGGAGAGTTGGAGGAAGGGGGGCATCACGGAGAGACTGTCGGATAGCTTCCACACCAGCCGATCGTCTGCCAGAGAGGATCTATTCCCCCTACTGCTTGCCTCCATGAACGGCAAAACCGGCTTAGAACAAACCTCCATCGATCTCAGTCTCAGGCTCGGTCTAGCAGCCGAGGATCACCTTGCACTCAATGGAATCCGGCCAAGCAGCTCGGAAGGGAAGCGTCTCATCAAGGCATTTGATGAGCGCAAGGGGAATCCCGACCCGCAGCCTACTCCCGAGGTAGAGGATGAGCCTGTCGAGACAGACACCAAAGGCTCGGGCCAACCATCATTGATGGATTTCTGATCAATCGCTCCTCGACCAGAGTCGCAGGTTGAACAGGATTAGGACCGTGAAGATCTCCAACCTGCCCAGCCACATCAAAACCGAAGATCCGATCAATCCGGGGGCGGACATCCCAGCGTAGGTGAAGGAAGGACCGTATGAGCCCAGAGCAGGACCTGTGTTCCCCAACATCGAAAACACGACAGAGATCGCGGATTCTAGGTCGATCCCAGGGTCGGTTATGGAGATTAACAGTATGGAGAAGGCGCAAAGGAGGATCCATGCACTGATCATCCCCAAGGCCAAGCTCACTCGTCGTTCGTCCACCACGGCCCCATTCAAGCGGATAGGGACGACTCGCTTCGGCTGCATAATCGTCATTATTTCCCTCCTTGCTATTTTCAGGAGCATTGTGGCCCTCATAACCTTCAGACCACCACTCGTCGATCCAGCCGTGGCACCGATGGCCATCAGGATCAGGATGATCAGTTTAGGGAATAGTTGCCAAGACCCCCAATCGGCGGTGCTGTAGCCAGTACTCGTTATGATGCTGGTAATCGTAAACGCCGCACCTCGGACGGATTCATCGATAGGGAGGCCCTCATATGCAAGGAAGGTGGACACCATCGCGATTGTTGAGACCCAGAGTATCGCATAATTTCGCATCTCCTCGTCCTTGATCTCATTGAACTGGCCCTTGACTGCAATGAGGTAGAGAGCAGCGAAATTCAACCCAGAAATGAACATGAAAAATATCAGAATCGACTCCAGCGTGGCGGAATCGAAGCCACCGATGCCCCCATCTGTTGGCGTCATTCCCCCAGTGGCTATGGTAGTGAGTGAGATGTTGATGGCCTCGAAGGCATCGAGAGGGGTGAACCTCACGAGAAGGACAAATTCAATCAGAGTCAGGGCCACGAAAACCATCCAAAGGATGCGCGCCGTGGATTGGAAGGTCAGTCCGGTCGGCGAGACGGTGGGGCCCGTGAGTTCGGCTCTCGCCAGTGACATGCCCCCTCCCCCAACGCTTCTTGAGAATATCAGCAAACCCAACATGATGACCCCCATCCCGCCTAGCCATTGAGTCGCGGATCTGTACACGAGTATCGATGGGTGCAATCCAGCAATGCAGTCGACGGTGTTGTTGTCGCAGAGGGGGGTTGAGGACGCATCAATGACTGTGGCGCCCGTCGTCGTGAAGCCCGCCATCGACTCGAACAGAGAGTAGACGAAACCATGGGAGACCTCTGATATCGATGCGTCTGAGAACGGGCCGTGGAAGACGCCGCCCAGCCAATAGGGAAGGGTTCCGATGAGAACGATGACCAGCCAGCCCAAGCCCACGGAGGCAAAGGCCTCCCTGTCCCTTATTCTCTGTTCAATCTCGTCGGCATCGACGCCCTTGCTGAGCATGGTCCCAGCAATCAGTGCAATGGCCCCCGGCGCTGCGAATGCCGCCACGGGGTAAGATTCGAAGTCAGGGTCGTTCAAAGCAAAGGCGAGGTTTCCCAACATGGCGAGCAGAAAGGGGACTGATATTATCCTCAGCGTCTGTCCGACTACATATCGGACCACGTCGTATCGCATGTCTAACCACCATTGAGTTCGTCAGCGAGGGAGAGGTACTCCTGTTTCAATATCATTACGACGGTATCGCCCTCTTTGATGTCCATATCGCCATCTGGAAAAAGCGATTTGCTTTCCTGGTCCTCCTCCCTGAATATAATCGGCATCGAACCCCTCAGGCGCGAGCTCGCCTTGTTCACCGTAGTCCCCTTGAATGAGTGATTCTCGTCAATGTGGAACAGGACTATGACCACGTCCTTCAGTGACGTTGGAACGCTGAAATCCCCCAAGTCCCCGAAGTGTATCGCCCTGAGGATTGACGTGATGGTGATCTGTCTTTGGCTGACAGGCCGAGTCAGACCAATGCGCTTCACGGCCTCGACGAGTGCAGTGTCCTTCAACAGAAGGCCAGACCTGGAAATTCCCTTGTCAGATGCCTGCATTGCCATGGCGATATTCCTGTTGTCGTCGTCCATGCTGGCGATGGCAACGTCGAATGAGTCGATCCCGATCTCCTTCAGGAGCTCTTCGTCCTGTGGGTCTCCGTGTATGACGTCGAGCCTCTTGCTGGAGCCTACCTTGGAACCGACGAGTTGGTTTGCCAGATCCAAGTCAGGCTCAATCACCACTACCTCAGATCCCATTGACAAGTAATGGGATGCGACCTCCGATCCGAAGGCAGTTGCGCCGAAAACTAGGGCCCTTGGTTCTGCAGGTATAGGCTCCAAGGGAACCCCGAGCGCTGAAGAGACTATTCTGAACTGATCCAGATCCGTTATTGCGAAGGCCATTCTGTCATTCACCGCGATCTGATGTGATTCCACTTGGAGTTTGGCTGATTGGCCGTTAGATTGGATTGCAACGATCGGGGGCAAGGAGGAGAACGTCTCGCTGATCTCCTTGACTGTGCTGCCTATTAGTGGGTTGGACTCCTCGGCCTCCGCAACCAGGAGGTAGGCCCCATCGTGGATTGGGATTGCCTCTTCGAATGCGGGAGCAACAAGCCCACTCGCAAGCCTGCTTACGATTTCCTCACCGGAGCAGACGATATGATCCGCCTTGGACCACTTGGGAAGCGGTCCTGCCCCATTTTCGGGGTCCAGCAATGTCCTGTCCGATATTCGGGCAATAGTGCGTATCTTCCTGCTGGAGGACTTATTCTCCTCACTGAAGATCCGCTTTGCGAAAGCACAGGAAAGGAGATTCAACTCATCCGAGTTCGTGCACATTATCACAACCTCTGCATCGGTGATACCCGCCTTCACAAGAGCCCTCCTCGAAAGGACCGAGCCACTGATGATCAGGCAGTCGATAGATTGTGATTCGTTGATGGCGTCGAGATCGTTGTCTATCAACACGATATCCCTGCCCTCCTGCCTCAAGGCAGCGGCAACTCCCCGACCAACTTGGCCGGCGCCTCCGATGATGATTCTCATCTAGTGTGAGCCGACAACGGGTGCGATATAACCGTCACCGTGTAGCAATGATGGGTCCTCGGGCTTACTATAGGGTCGCAGTGTTGCTTTTTTGTATGCCATTGGGCATTGTTCAGGCATTTTCTGTTTTTTTGGAGACAGCCTCTTTCCTGATCATTTTCCTATACTCCCTCTTTGAGGGTGGAGAAAGCGTTTCGGTGGCCCACGACGGTGCCTTGTTGAAGGCGTAGTAGAATGCAGGTGGCGCGGATATTAGAATCGCCATGGGCTCGAATATGGATAGTGTCACTGAAGCTATCACCATGGCCCTCATCACGGTTGAGATTATAGTCGGGACGAGTCGGTAGCCTTGCAGTAGCTTGGTCCCCTGCCAGCCTGATATCGATGCCACGGCCAATGCACAGGTAGCACTCACCACTGCACCCATAAGCAACGCCCCAATGCCAAAACCAGAAGACCCAGCCCATGTATCGGGATCGAATATCCTCACTATGATGTACGCGGCCTGCATCGCCCCCATGCCCAATCCAAACGTCCATCCATACGGCATGCTGCTGCAGGTCCTAACTGTCCTTGGGCGACCTGTTACTACTAAGACCAGCATCGATTGTGATGCGCCGATCAACAACATTGTCGGTGCCATTGCGTCCCACGAGGTGTTAATGACGATCTCGGCCAGGACAAGCTGATCAACTGCGACAGCGAAGATCATGCCGATCACAATTCCATAGAGAAGATGGCGTGCTGCCCCCGTCAAGTCATAGAATCCAGATATATGGGATAGGCCAGCCCTCCAGCCCAGGTATATTCCCAGAAGTGCAATCGCGAACGCGATTTGCATCTCCACAATGTTGATGAGCGGGGAGGCCACGTTCCACCGGAGTCAGATCTATGGTTTAGTTGGGACGGAACGAGGAACTTTGAAACGGTATTTCATTGGGGTCGTGACATGGCATTGGAGGGGCTGAAGCGGAGGATACTCGGCTCCGTGGGTCTCCTGAAGGGAAAAAGGACCCTAGATGAGGAAGAGGTAAGGGAATTCGCTAGATCATTGAGGAGGTCCCTGTTGGAGGCAGACTTCAACGTCAGACAGACCAAAGACCTCACTGAGAGGATACAGAGGCGGCTGATGGAGGAGGAGCCTAGACCGGGCTTGAAACTCGAGACCCACGCCATGAACATGGTATACAGCGAACTCGTGAGAATCCTCGGTCCTGCTCGAGACATCCGACCACACAACCAAACCGTCCTGATGGTAGGCCTCTATGGCCAGGGAAAGACCACCACCACCGCCAAGGTCGCTGAGTGGTGGCGGAGGCGACATGGTGTGAAAGTCGCCGTGATCGAGGCCGATGTGCACCGGCCCGGCGCATTGGCCCAGCTCTCCCAGTTGCTGGAAGGGACCGGAGTGGAGGTGTATGGTGAGAAGGAAGAGTCGGATGCCACCGCCATCGTGAGGAACGGCCTACGAAAGGTGGGAACAGCCGACGTGGTCATCATAGACACTGCAGGGCGAGACAGTTTGGACGACGATCTGAAGACCGAGTTGTTGAACATCGCCAAAATCGCTGGCGCCACCGAGAAGTTCCTTGTCATCGATGCACAGGTCGGCCAAGCAGCCGGGCCAATCGCGGAGACCTTCCATGAATTGGTGGGAGTCACTGGTACGATAGTCACCAAGCTCGATGGTACTGCTAGGGGCGGGGGTGCCCTCAGCGCAGTCTCAGTGACGAATGCGCCAATCGTTTTCGTCGGTGAGGGCGAGAGGGTATCAGACCTAGAGCGATTCGAGTCCGACAGGTTCATCTCCAGGCTTCTCGGAATGGGTGACATAAAGGGGCTCATTGACCTAGCGCCAGAGGACCTAGACGAACAAGAGGCCATGAGGCTCACCCAACGCTTGATGTCTGGCAGGTTCACACTCAACGACATGTACCAACAAATGGAGATGATGAGCAAGATCGGGACATTGGATAGAATTCTATCTCATTTGCCAGATGGGATGTTTGGGATGGGATCAATGTCATCAAACCAAAAAAGGGCGATGCAGGGGAACCTAGAGAGGTACAGGATTATGATGGACTCGATGACCCAACAGGAGAAGGATGATCCAAAACTCCTCAAGTCTGAGCGAATAAGGAGGATTGCCAGAGGCTCTGGTTCCTCGGAAAAGGACGTCAAGGCTCTCCTTGCTCAATGGAACAAGAGCCGCAAGATGATGAGGGGCATGAAAGGCAACAGACAATTCAGAAGGCAGATGCAATCCATGATGGACGTAGAGGACCTCGATCTGGTGTGAGAGATGCGTAGGTTCGCCATAGTAGCATCGCAGGCCCCAGCCTCTGGCTCCTTCTCACTGAATGACCTACCAGGAAGTGGCCGAATAGACCTGATTTGCAGGAACATTGGATCAGCGCTCCTTCTTTCACACGGCATCAGGAACGATGCTGAGGCTATCATCCACTTACTGGGAGGACCGGGAAAACCGAGGAGAGTGCGATTCCGAGGCATTGACATGACGGGGTTGAGGCCAGATGAACGGTCTATCGCAGGGAGAATCAGAACTGTTCTCGAAGAACCACTCCCTCCGGTCGGGATTTGGAAGGAGGTTTCCCAGGGCATTAGTCACTCTGGAGGAGACTTGGGCCAGACCTTAACCGAATGGGCCTCAGAAGGAGTCGTCGCATTCCACTTGGACAGGAATGGCTCTAGTTTGGATTCCATACACGATATACCCCCTGATGTAGGCTTCCTAGTGGGGGACCATCGACCCCTAGAGGCACCTGATCTAGAAGTTGCCATTCACTCTTTATCACTTGGAGAGAATTGGTTGCTGGGGTCTGCTTGCGTATCGATAGTCCATCATTGGCTAGATAGCCAAGTAGGGAATCCGTCTCCATCCCGTTGATTGGCCTCTGCAAGAATCCCATCGGGTACAGAAAGTGGATGCAGTTGTGGCCATGTGGGCATGGCCGTGATTGCGCAGCCCCCAGAGTCCACAGTGTGGGTGTCGCTGCCATGTGGACCCTCGTTGACTATGGTGGCAGCCCCAACCTCCACGGTTGTCCCTGTAGTTCCCTCCTTGATGCTAGTTGGGGCTTTGTACCATCTAGCCCCATGGGGGCCTGTCGTGAAGCTCCCATTCCATTCTGATGGTATGTTCAGATTCAATAGAATGTTAGCATGCAAGAAATGATTGACGGGGTGTTGCCACTCGGTCATGTTAGGTTTCGACTCTTGGCCCATGGGCCTCATCAACGAAGGAGGGGTATCCCCAATGAGTCCGGAGACCCTGTCCACTACTCTCATGGTCGCCTCCGTAGCACCGCTGAAATCCCCACTTTGGTAGTCTGCTAGGCTCGTGGCTATCGAGGGGAGTCCGTACATCGAGGCCTCTCTAGCTGCTGACACAGTGCCAGAGTGTAGCACGTCGAGTGAGAGGTTGGGTCCGAGGTTGATTCCTGATACGCACAATGCGGGCCGAATGCCCTTCGTCATCCCCCCTATGGCCCCTTCGAGAGCCACGATTACACTATCGCATGGCGTTCCCTCAACAGATAGGATGGAGATTGGGGGGCCCTCGTTCATGTAAATCTGGGATTCAAGGTCCGGATGGGTCTCTATTCGTAAGGGCGTTCGGAGGGTGAGTCTCATTCCAGAGGCCGATTGCTCGCCCCTTGGGGCGACTACGAGCACAGGGTGGCCTGCTGAGTGTAGTGCCCTCACAATGGATAGCAGCCCGATCGCCTCGACGCCATCGTCGTTCGTCACTAAGACGGATGGCTTGGCCCATCGGGAGGTAGACTCATCGGTGGTGACCATGTTCTGCGCGTGAGTGGGCACCACTTCAATCCGTGCCTTTGGAGTTGGACTCGCGGTCGAGCCACACAGTTAAGATAGTGGCGCCGATGATCATCATCACACCGCCTATTGGAGTCCAGATACCTATTTCCAGTTCCCCCAGGACAACATACCCGATGGCAGTCCCGAGAATGGGCTCGAACAAGAGACCCACGGAGACGACGATCGGTGGCATCCACTTCAGGGAGGCGTTCAACCCGGTGTGACCGAGGAGTCCAGCCCCGAGGGCCAATGCCGAAACCGGCAGAAGATATGATGCATCAACCCAGCCAAGGGGGTGAGCCCCTATTGTGGATGAGGGCGACTCGAGGATTATAGAGATCAATGACAACAAGCACGCCGAGATGAATGTGACTGGAAAGGCATAGACGAAGAGGGGCATCTCGCCAGTTGACCTCAGTAGCCTTCCCGCCCCTAGATAGGCAGCACCAGCGACTGCGCCGAGGAAGGCTGCTGCATCTCCAACATATGTCACGTCCCCTGTCGGAGATGCATCGAGGAGTGCGAGGGCGGCGCCTCCGAATCCAACCAGTGCCCCAGAGACCAAAAGCCAATCTATCCTTCTCATCATCAGGACCATGAACGACACTATCACGATGGGGTGGCTTGTGACGAAAAGGAGGCTGTGGGCGAGGGAGGTATGGTCAAGAGACCATGTCCAGGCCGCAAAATGGATTGCAAGCGCGATACCGGATGCCGCTAGAATGGATGAGGATCTGAGATCATAGCCATGATCGATGAACCAACTCCTCTGGACATAGAGCCCCGGCACCAGTACTAGTGACGTTGCCCATAGCCTCCAAGACGCCCGTAGGATCGGTGGGACATCTGGCATAGATGCCAGCAATGGACCACCACTGCTCACCCCCAGCAACGCTAGCCCCAGAATAGCCCATGCGCTCCTTGGTGCCTTGGCGTACGCCATGCCTGCCCCATGGGGTGAGAAGCGTCAAACCTTCGTTGGTCAGTGGTCCCGGGTAATCCTGTACCTACCCATGGCTTCCATCCATTGGATCTCGCCGCCTGCTTCTAGGTTCATCTCAGGATCCAATGGCAGGATCAGGGTCTCGTAGGTCTTGTTGTCCATAGCGTTCACTTCGTTCCCCTGTACGAAGGTTATGACCGCACTTCCCTTCTCGATGACTGGGACTTGTATGTTATCTGTCACAGTTCCCACATGGCTCCTCTTCTGTCCAGTGAAGATATCCTCTAGCTCGAGCCTAGCCTTCGCACTGCCGTGCTTGCCAGGCTTGGACTTCGAGATGCTAAGGATCTTGTAAGCATCCTCGTCTATAGCTACGTATCTTCCGACCTTCAGTGTCCTGATTTCGACCCTCGTTGTGCCCGGCATGTGTGTATCTCCATCCTGGTTTCTAATCTCCGCTTTATGATAGTTCCTTAGGTGGTAGCCAAGGTTTTGCCGTCCCCCGGAGCCAAGTTGGCCCCGGGGGCGGTTATGTTTCCTGTGCTATCAGTCCTCGGACCGCCTGCCTGCTACCATTGCAGCCCCGAGTAGTGCCAGGGCGGCCAACGCCGTTGGGAAGCCTGGGACGGCTGCGCCGAATCCTAGCTCATCCTCGGTAGGCGTGTCGTCATCGATTACAATGTCCACATCTGTGTCAAGGGCATCGCAGACGCCGTCGCCGTCATAGTCGGGCGGTACGTCACCAGAGTCCAGCGTGTCTGTCCCACAATCGTCTTCGTTGGCGTCTGAGAAGCCGTCACCGTCGTCGTCCGAGTCCTCGTTGTCACCAGTGCCGTCGCCGTCTGTGTCCAGCCACTCATTCTCGTCCACGGGGAACGCGTCCACGTCATCGTTGTACGAGTCCCCGTCGTCGTCGGCATCGGCATTATCGCCAACGCCATCGCCGTCAAGGTCATTCGTCTCCGATGGGTCGAAGGGGAAGGCGTCCAACTCGTCAGCGACCCCATCGTTGTCGTTGTCGCTGTCGGTGTTGTCACCTATCCCGTCTCCATCCGCGTCACCCCACTCAGAGGCGTCGAAGTCGAACACATCGGCGGAGTTTGAGTACCCGTCGTTGTCGATGTCTTGGTCGCTGTTGTCGCCTATTCCATCGCCGTCGAAGTCCTCGGACTCAGTTGGATCCAGTGGGAAGGCGTCATCTGCGTCCGCGACGCCGTCTCCATCATCGTCGTCGTCTTGGACGTCACCGACGCCATCGCCGTCGGAGTCGACCGCCTCGGTGCTGTCATTGGGGAAGCTGTCGTTGTCGTCAAGCACGCCGTCGTCGTCGTCGTCGGGATCGATGTTGTCCCCGAATCCGTCGCCGTCAGAGTCGACCGTCTCGGTCTCGTCCAACGGGAAGGCGTCGAGTGAGTCCTCGACCCCGTCGCCGTCGTCATCAGTGTCGGCATTGTCGCCAATTCCGTCGCCGTCGTAGTCGACCCACTCCGTCCCGTCAGTTGGGAAGGCGTCCGCTCCATCGAGATAGCCGTCGCCGTCATCGTCGGGATCGGCGTTGTCGCCGATGCCATCGCCATCAAGGTCCGAAGACTCGTATGGGTCAACTGGGAAGGCGTCAGTGACGTCATCCACGCCATCGTTGTCGTCATCGGGATCGACGGGGTCGCAGACCAAGTCGCCGTCATTGTCTGACGGGAAGTCACTCGCGTTCATTGGGTCTGTTCCACAAGAGATCTCGTCGGCATCCGTCCAAGCGTCGTTGTCATCGTTGTTGTCGATGAGGTAGGCAGATGCGTCACAGGCAGATCCGTCTAGCGCCACACCTGCTCCATTCACACCGACGATGTCGTCGTATTCGCCGTCACCGTCATTGTCGAGGCCGACGCATGGGTCGAACTGCATCAGGTCCACGTCATCCAACAGACCGTCGTTATCGTCGTCGGTGTCCAGTTGGTTCTCCTGGCCATCCAGTGGCAGCTGTAGGTTGTCGATCCACGCTTGGTTCGAGCCACCCTGTCCGCTGGTACCAGATCTGAAGAGGAAGGTCAGCTCGTGGACGCCGCTGTTGAAGTCCCAGGACATAGATCCTGAGTCCTCACCGCACCACACGTCGTTGGCACAAGCGGAGCCTAGTGACGATGCTGGGATCTTCACGCCATCAGCCCAAACCTCGAGCCCGTCATAGAAGACCGAGGTGAAGTCCCTGAAGAAGGACGAGGTTGCCCAGTTCCACGAGGCTGTGCCACCGAGCGTCTGGAACTCGACGCTGATCGCTGTGACACCATAGGAGCCGGGGTTCTCACCCGAGTCCAATGAGTAGACCCCGTTGATCGGGTCGTCGTTCGTGACAGTCCAAGGCCCATATGCTGTGGAGTTCGTGCAAGCCACAGATGGATGGACTGGTGCGGATCCGCCTCCGATAGAGCAACTGTAGCTCGTCCAGACACCCTGGGTCGGTAGTGCGCCTGTCTCAAAGTCCATCAGGTCATAGGGCAGCGGCGTCAGGAAGAAGTCCGCTATCCCGTCTCCGTCCGTGTCTGTGGAGAGCGTGTTGTTCAGCGGCCATAGGTCATCCACATCAGAGACGCCGTCGCCGTCGTCATCGGTGTCAGCGTTGTCGCCGACGCCGTCGCCGTCGAAGTCGTCGGTCTCGGTTGGGTCGTTGGGGAACGCGTCCTCGGTGTCATCGACGCCATCGTTGTCGTCATCCGTGTCGGCGTTGTCGCCGATTCCATCACCGTCATCGTCAACTGTCTCGGACCCGTCGTAGGGGAACTCGTCGTTGAAGTCAAAGACACCGTCGTTGTCGTCGTCAAGATCCTGATCGTCGCAGATTCCGTCCTCGTCGTTGTCATCCTGCTCGGTTGGGTCAAGTGGACAGTAGTCGTATCCGTCCAACCTGGCATCGTTGTCATCATCCGAGTCGAGTACCACGTAGCTGGTGGTGAAGTACACATTGTCAAGGTAGAGGGACTCGGAGGCGGAGTTCGAGTCGAATGTCACCACTAGGCTGCCGATGCCTGCTGCGGATATGTCGGCTGTCACGGTGGTCCAAGCGCCGTCAATCAGCTCCATGTCATCACCGCTGGCCGATAGCAGGGACACCGTCGACGTTGCGCCGACGTAGCTTATGTCCACGCTGTCTGCGGTCTCATAGCCAGTCTCCTCCAAGAAGTAGGACACCACCGCCGTCAACCCTGTCGGGTCGATTGGGTCGAAGGTCAGTGTGTAAGCCCCATCTGGGTCCGACATGGTGTATCCCTGTCGTCCGTCTAGGTAGGCATCGACCTTGGTGTCGTAGTCAGTGACACCGACGTAGTCGCCATCAGAGAGCCCTGTTCCGGTGTTCGCTGATGGTGCCCAAGAGGCTTGGTAGCCGATCTCATATGGCGTCAGACCCTGTGCTGCTGCGTCAGCGCCACTCAGTGGCGTGTATTCGCTCGCCAGTATGGCGATAGTCGGGTACCCGGGGTCATCTGTCCACTGGAAGGTCCACGTCCCCTCCTCTGTCAAGGTCAATCCCGAGGCAGCCGAGAAGGTGATGTCCGTCACAACGCCTGCTGGCGAGGTCGAGTTCAGGTCCACGTATGGGAAGCCGTATGGCCAGTAGGCCTGGACGGCCGCATAACCACCCGCCGGCACCGTGACCGTGCAGGATCCCGCGCCAGTCACAAAGGAGCCGAGGCCGCCCTCTGGGCAACCGGCTGCCGATGAGTACACCGTGCCCGTGTCGTAGTTGACTTCCGCCATTCCAGCCTGGTTTACCAAGTCGTGCGTGGTATTGTAGTCTGGATCCGTGTATATTCCACCGAGGTTGCCGGATTCGAAGGAGGTCATGTGCGCAACGCAACCGCCCTCGTTGTTGTAGTCGGCGATGCCGTCCTGGTCGTTGTCGGACCAGTAGCACTCGTTGAGTGGGTGCGGATCAGGTCCATCGTTGACGCCGTCGTTGTCGTCGTCCACGTCGAATGTATCGCAGTCCATGTCCGCATCGTAGTCGTCTGGTGTCGAGCTAGCGTCGTACTGGTTCGAGTTTCCATCGCTTTCTGATCCGCTACAGGTGTTCTCAAGCACGTCCGTCCACATGTCGTTGTCGTCGTCTGTGTCGGCGTTGTCGCCAGTTCCGTCGTTGTCGTTGTCGTCCATCTCATTGGGATCGTCTGGGAAGACGTCCTCGGTGTCGCCGTGCTCGTAGTTTACGATTCCGTCACCGTTCACGTCGTAGTTGAGGTCCCCATCCCCGTCCCGATCGTCATCGATACCATCGCAGATCAGGTCCCCGTCCATGTCGGCGGGGGTTGAGGCGTCGTCCAGTGGATCGCTGGTGGATCCGTACCCAGCATACGCCTGCTCCCCGTCACATGCGGTGGTCTCATCGGTGTCGGAGTACCCGTCGTCGTCGTCGTCCATGTCCAGCGTCAAGCCGCCCGAGGTGGTCTCTGGGGTCGCGAGCGTCCCTGTCAGCGTCTCGCTGAGGGCCGTGCTCAATGCTGATGGTGCCGGCGGGGTGTAGTCCCCACCATCGGAGTAGAAGTCGGTCATGGTTAGGTTGTACGTACCCACCGCAGTGAATACCCATGTGTATGTCGTATCCACCGACAGGTCCCTGTCAGCCAGGGTCACGATGTCCCCGTTGGGCATCGACGCTGTGATGCTGAGGTCCGAAGCCCATGTGTGAGCGGTGACCAACTCGAAGGTCAGCGCCTCGCCGGTCGCGGTGACAGTGCCCTCGCAGTATTGCGTGGCCGTGTCAGCCGTGTTGGTCACAGCACAGGTCTGGGCAGAGGTGGTTGCAGTCGTCAGGAAGTCGTCAGGCAAACCGTCCCCGTCCGTGTCTGTGTCGGCTGCATCGTTCATCGGGTATGCGTCGAGCGAGTCGTCCGTACCATCGTTGTCATCGTCGTCGTCACAGAGGTCACCGGAAGTGTCTCCATCATTGTTGGCCTGATTTGAGTTTACAGTCGTCCGGCAGTTGTCGAGTTGCGCCCCAGTGGAGTCGTAATCGTCCACGCCGTCGTCGTCATCGTCGCTGTCCATGTTGTCACCGACTCCGTCGCTGTCTGTGTCAGATGATTCAGTCGAATCATAGGGGAAGGCGTCCTCGGTATCAGCTACACCGTCATTGTCGTCATCGGTGTCGTTGGCGTCGCCGTTGTTGTCCCCGTCGAAGTCCCTCCACTCCGAGGCGTTGAACGGAGCCCAGTCGTAGGCATCCGAGACCCCGTCGTTGTCATCGTCGATATCCGCGTTGTCGCCCAGGCCATCGCCATCGTTGTCACTGTCCTCGGTTGCATCAAGTGGGAATGCGTCAAGGGCGTCTCCAGTACCATCGGAATCGCAGTCTGTGACAAGTCCGCAACCTGCGGCCTCATCCACATCCAGAACGGTGTCGCCGTCATCGTCTGTGTCAGCATTATCACCAGTGCCATCCCCATCCGTGTCAACTGTCTCAGTGGAGTCCAACGGGAAGTCGTCTCCCACTACATCAGGAGCAAACTCCTGTGCAACGTCCGGGGCTATGTCAGGTGCTATGTCGGGAGCTACCTCGGGCGCTAGGTCCGGAAGGACGTCTGGCGCTACGTCTGGTAGTACGTCTGGAGGGACGTCTGGCGCTACGTCAGGTGGGGTATCCCCTTCGTCTGTGTAGTCCCCATTGCCGTTTACATCCACGCCTGGGTCGTCGAAGTCGTTGTCCCCGTTGTTGTCGACGCCGGGGTCGTCGAAGTCGCCGTCGCCGTTGTTGTCGACGCCGGGG
>MDTD01083470.1_pt1 | contig 29216 bp, 27 predicted proteins | sample 811221 | NCBI WGS metagenome assembly MDTD01 (sample SAMN05326646, study PRJNA326480) | marine metagenome | isolation source: seawater | place: Pacific Ocean: South West | collected 2011 | reverse complement strand
TCGCACCATCAACCATGATCATGTCGCCGTTGTCCTTGGAATCAAGCATCAAGAACTCACCTTGCAGAGTAGGAATGGAACGCTTCTGCGCGAGATCTTCAGAGGAAATCTTTCCTTTAACAACGTGATACTTGAGCACTTCCCGCAATTTATCACGGTCAGCGAGCAGCTCTTCCACTTCGGCTTTCGGCAATTTGGCGAAAGCCGCATCGCTGGGAGCGAATACGGTGAAAGGTCCGCCTACCTGGAGAGTTCTTGTAAGACCAGCTTTGCCGATGGCCTCGGTCAGGGTCTTATAGGAACCATCTTTCTGAGCTACACGAACAATGTTATTACTTCTTGCTCTGTATTTCTTCTTGCGACTCTTAGCGATAGCAGCCTCCGGGCTAACCACCGAAAGGCTCAAAGACATACCGGTACCTACAACCGTAAGAGCCAGCAGGCCTATAGCCGTGCGCTTCAAGTACTCCATATTGATCTCCTTTTCAAATCAAAGTACAGATACAAATCCGGTGCTTTCGACCAGACTCACTCTCCCTGACTAATTCATTGCCAAGGCTTATACGTGCTTGTTAATAGCTGATGTCAGCTTCGATTTCGGAACCGCACCAACTACTTGCTCAACAACCTGACCAGACTTGAACAAATAGAGGCTAGGAATTCCTCTTATATGGTAAGCCTGAGCTGTTTTCGGATTTTCATCGGTATTCAGCTTGACTACCTTGATTTTGCCTTCAAAGTCCTTGGACAAATCCTCAACGATGGGAGCCACCGCTTTACAAGGACCGCACCAAGGAGCCCAGAAGTCTACCAATACTGGAACGTCAGCCTTTAAGACCTCTGCCTCAAAAGTTGAGTCAGTTACATTTGCCACCGCAGACATTATGGATGGACCTCCCCGTGGATGACCGGAACTCACTAATTCCCTTAGAATGGGAATTATAGTCTCAAAAGACAGTTTCCCACACAATAGGTCAATTTGTCTTAAGCCTTTCCAACTAGCCCAAACCTATCTTGACCTCCCAAAACCGAGACCCTATCGCAAAATCTACGGAAAGGCAGTTTCAAAGAGAAATTACATAAATTTTGACGAACCGTAAAAATTCGGTGAGAAAATAGAATCGTCCCCCAAGAAGAGAAGTTATGCCTGCCCTCAAGAAGATTTATCAATGGTTATTCAGCAGTCTGGCAAACCAGCTGCTCATAACTTATCTGCTGATAATAACCATCTCTCTGGTGGCGGTTACTTTCTGGGCCCTGTCCACAATCAAAAAAGAGTCGATTGCCGACCTGAGAAACTCGCTGGAAGTAGAAGCAGTCAACCTTGCTCTCGAAATAGACAACGATCTGGAGCTTGATTCCAAATCGGCCAGAGAACGAATTCAAAAAGCAGTCAACCGTCGTGCAACTAAACTCGGTGTATCGATAACTGCCGTAGATAGAGACGGCCACGTGCTGGCAGACTCCTCCCCCGAGGACGCATCCAGCAAAAAAGATGACAAAAACGCAAGGCCCAAGCGAGAGAACATTTCAAACGAATCAGAGATCAACGACGCCCTGGCAGGAATCATAGCTGTCAACAAAAGGAGCAGCCCCGCCACGAACACAAATTGGCTCTATGTTGCCTACCCGGTGAGATCGGCTGGTGTCACATCCGGTGTAATCAGAGTTGGCATTCCTCTGACCGAAGTGGAGCAAAGGCTCTGGAAAGACTTAATTGTATTCATGGAGATCATTGTGGCGACCGGAATATTGACGGTCCTGATCAGTTTGTGGCTGGCGGAAAGATTCAATCGTCCCGTAAAAGAGATGAGCAATCTGGCGAAAGAGATCTCAATTTCAGGAGACCTATCCAAGTTCCTTCCGGTATCACGAAGCGACGAAATCGGCGAGTTGAGCCTCTCTTTCAACCAGATGATCGGCCGCTTAAGGGAAGAAGAGAAGCTCAGACAAGAATTTATCTCCAACGCTTCCCATGAATTGAAAACCCCGGTTATGGCCATAGGCTCGGTGGTGGAAGCGCTTCAAGCAGGAGCTGCCGAGGATCCGAAGCTAAGCAAACAGTTCCTCGCCTCCCTGGAAAAATTGGTGGATAGGCAACGCAGCCTCCTGGCAGATTTGCTCGACATATCGAAGCTGGACACCACGGCCCCCGCGGAGTGGCATGAAGAGATAGATGTAAAACCGGTGATTGAAGAAGCAGTCGATCAAGTTAAGTCCCAGGCCGAGAAGAAAAACCTTTCTCTCTCTTTAAATCTCAATGGGGACGAAGGCAGCAGCAGCGGCAAACCCCTTCGAATTCACGGCAATAGTATTCAGCTTCAAAGAGCGATTATAAACCTGCTCACCAATGCCATTAACTACACTCCCGACGGTGGCAAAATTTCCCTCTCTCTGAAAGCCGAACATGGAAACCGGCTCAGGATAAAGATCAAGGATACCGGAGCGGGAATATCACCGGAAGACATAGGTAGAATATTCGACCGCTTCTATCGTGGAGAGAAATCCAGAACCCGGGAAGCAGGCGGCTCAGGACTCGGCCTTGCCATCACCAGAGAAATTGTGGCAAGACACCATGGCAATGTAGAGGTTGAATCGACACCGGGTCAGGGATCAACCTTTACAATCGTGCTTCCCAGGCTGGAAAAAGGGACAAAAGTCGAAAACAATGGTCAAAACAAAAACAGTTGATGAAGGCAAGCAAAGGCAATGCTCAACAAACTCAAACAACTAATTAAGGGAATCTCCGGCGATAAAGCGGATAAGACTCCTAAAGCGGACGAAGAGGAAGACTATGAGCTTTGCTGTAGAGGCAAAGTACATATCGCATACCGAGGACTCGCCGACGACCGCATGTACATCAGCTACGATCGAGAATGGCAAGAAGTAAAATACTTCCGGCAAAACAATCTCAGGGTGTTTTGCAGCGACTGCCGCCGCCGAGTTTACTAGAAACTACTGCAATTCTTCCGCGTGAATCTCTTCCACCAGAGCTTTACGGAGAGAGCCGCAGCATCTGCCCAGAAGTTCTTCAGCCTGTACCCGACCGATCTTTCTTTTGACCATAAGAATCGCTGTTTTGGCGCGATCATGGGAAGAAACCAGCGCGCCTTCGGCGAGATGTCTCGGAACGCCGCCCAGAAGCGAGATGATCGAAACAGCTCTCTCTCTGAGTTTATCGTTAGTAGGCTGAAGATCTACCATCAAGTTCTCGTAGACTTTGCCCAAACGCACCATAGAGCAGGTGGAAAGCAAGTTCAGGATCATTTTCTGAGCTGTACCGGACTTCATTCTGGTGCATCCAGAAAGAGCTTCCGGCCCGACAAGACAGGTGATAGCCACATCGCACTTAGAGACCAGCTCTTCATTGTAGGTGTTCAAAACAACCACAGTGGCTGCGCCCAGCTCTCTGGCTTTCTCAAGAGCGCCGAATACATAAGGAGTCCGAGCACTAGCGGTGATACCAACAACCGCGTCGTTGGGTCCGACCTCTGCGGCGACCACATCTTTGGCGCCAAGCTCTTTCAAGTCCTCAGCACTCTCAAAGGCATAGAACATAGCTTCTTTACCACCGGCAATGTATGCCTGCACCTGGTCGGCGGTAACTCCGAAGGTAGGAGGACACTCGGCGGCATCCAAAACGCCGATTCTGCCGGATGTGCCGGCTCCGAAGTACAAGAGACGTCCACCGACTCGTAGCTTATCGGTGATGATGTCCACAGCCTGAGCGATCTCAGGTATTAACTCCTTCACCTTCTCGGCAACGATCAGGTCTTCACTCTGAACTTTCTGAACCAGATCCTGCGTATCGAGCAGGTCAAGGTCCATGGTCTTTTCGTTGCGTTCCTCGGTGAGGTGTTTTGTAAATTCTTTGGTGTATCCCATTCCTAGATCTCCAGAGATGCCTGAGTTATTTTTTGCCATTGCCATTTAAATTATTCGGATAATACTGATTGTCCTATAGAAGCCAAAATTTTGCACCTCTACCCTGACAATATTACATATAAATGATTATCTTGTGACCAAAAGGGCCTCCTTGTCGAAAGGACGAGGCGAGCCAGTGCTCAAATCTATGCGAGAGCGTTTGACGAAACTACCGTCGCCGGCTTTACCCACATATTTGCCATTCTCGATGATTACCTTGCCCCGGGAAAGAACCGTGTCGGTCACACCCTGGACTTCGAATCCTTCATAGCAGCTATAGTCCACATTCATATGGTGGGTATCGGCGCTGATTGTCTTCTTCTTATCAGGATCAAAAATGACGATATCCGCATCACTTCCCACGGCTATAGTTCCTTTTCGAGGAAATAGACCGAATATGCGAGCCGCGTTGGTGGATGTCAACTCGACAAACTTGTTGAGGCTGATCCGTCCCTCTACAACTCCACCATTGAAAACCAGACTCATTCGATCTTCCACACCCGGACCACCGTTTGGAATCTTGGAAAAATCATCCCGCCCCAACTCCTTTTGCTCCTTGAAGCAGAACGGACAGTGGTCAGTGGAGATTACCTGAAGATCGTTCATTTGCAGACCGGTCCAGAGTTCTTTCTGGTTCGCCTTGTCCCTCAGTGGCGGGGTCATAACATACTTAGCCCCCTCAAATTCAGGCTTTTCGTAGAAAGTATGATCTAGGAAAAGGTACTGAGGACAGGTTTCGGCAAATGCCGGAACACCATAGTCCCTGGCTTCCTGGACTTTCTTCAACGCATCATGGCAACTGAGATGGACAATATAAACCGGAGCTTCGGCCATCTCTGCTATGGCGATAGCCCGGTTGACTCCCTCGGCTTCAGCCTTAGTCGGTCTTGTCAGAGCATGGAACTTAGGCTCTGTCTTGCCAGCTTCCAGGGCCCGCTCGATAATTTCGTTGATGACAATTCCGTTTTCAGCGTGCATACAGACCAGACCACCCTCTTCGCCGGCGGCAGCCATAGCACGATATATGGTGGCATCATCGGAAAGCAGAACGCCGGGATAAGCCATAAACAGCTTAAAGCTCGTGATTCCTTCATTATGAATCAACTTCTTCAGGTCACCCACTTTCTGTTTGGGCAGGTCGGTGACAATCATATGAAAGGAATAGTCGATGGCAGTTTTACCGTCGGCTTTTTTATGCCAGATATCTAGAGCTTCGGCTATCTCCTGACCCTTCGATTGAATGGCAAAATCAATGATGGTAGTGGTACCACCATGGGCGGCCGCCCTCGTTCCGGTTTCAAAATCATCGGCGGAAACAGTACCACCGAAAGGCATATCCATATGGGTATGGGCATCGATACCGCCTGGTATGACAAGCTTGCCCTTTGCGTCTATCACTTTGTCAGCCTGGGAATTCAGACTCTTACCTATGGTGCTTACCTTCCCGTCTTCAATCAAAATGTCGGCATGGTAGTCATCGACAGCAGTAATAATTCTTCCATTCTGGATAAGTGTTTTCATATAAACCCCTTACTTATGGACCGGCGAGATGTCTATCTTTGAAACACCAGGCTATTTTGGGTTTGGCCCGGTCTGCGAATAAGCCCCCCTGCCGCTTAGCACATTCAAGGGTAGGCGCATGGTTTCAAAGGGATACCTGGGAGATTTCCAGACTGCATTATCCCAGATGCAAAAGACAAAAGATATATCGAGTGAGCCGAAAAGCCATATCGGTATTGAATCCGTTTTTATCTTGAAATATCGATAAAGAAGATGTACCGGAAAAAAGGATTGAGCGGTGCTAAAGTAAATTCGGATAATTGATCAAACATATACAGCTCCCTGTCTTCGAGGAACGCATTTTTTGAAAGGCGTCACAAACGATGTCATATCCGAGGTTCGTGCCCGGGCCAGTATTCTGGATGTCATTTCAGAGACCGTCGTATTAAAGCGCGCCGGCAAAGAATATAAAGGACTCTGCCCTTTTCATAACGAGAAAACACCGTCATTCAATGTCAACACAGAAAAAGGCATATTCAAGTGCTTTGGCTGCAATGAAGGCGGAGATGTTTTCGCTTTCATCCAAAAAACGAAAGGGGTAGGTTTCTATGATTCGGTTCGCGTCCTGGCGGAAAAGTACGGCGTAGCACTGGTAGAGACAGAACAAGAGAGACAGGAGTATGACAAGAAAAGCTCCGTCAAACTGCTCTATGAGCAAGCTACAGTTTTTTACCAGCGCCTGCTAAAGGATCCCACCGAAGGGGCGGAAGCCAGAGCCTATCTGGAGAAGCGTGGGATTACCGAAGAGACTATAGAAAAATTTCGTCTGGGTTTTGCTCCAAACACCTGGGACAGCCTGCTCAATTATCTGACCGCAAACGCAAAGGTCTCGGAAGCGACCCTTGCCGAAGCCGGTCTGGTCAGAAAGAGGCAGAGCGGTACAAATCATTTCGACCTCTTTCGCAATCGCTTGATGATTCCTATCTGTGATGATCAAGGCAAAGTCATCGCTTTTGGCGGCAGGACCCTGGGAGACGACCAGATCAAATATCTGAATTCGCCTGAGACTCCCATCTATCACAAGGGGCAGCATCTGTTCGGTCTGCACCTGGCCAAAGAGAAAATAAAGGAAGAAGATTCAGTTATCGTTGTGGAAGGCTATTTCGACGCCATAACTCCCCATCAGTTTGGCTTCGGGAATACGGTGGCCACACTCGGCACCGCCCTGACCGAACAGCAGGCAAAACTGCTTGTAAGATACACCGACTCCAAGAAAGTATATTTGTCCTTTGACGCCGACGAAGCCGGCGCCCGGGCTGTCAAAAGAGGGGTGGAAACCCTGGGTCAGATTGCCGAAGGAATCGGAATTGAGCTTAGAGTAATTCGAGTTCCTGGCGGCAAAGACCCTGATGGATGCCTCACCCAGGACGAGAACGGTCCCCAAGTCTTTGCCGATTCGATTAAAAACGCACCGCTGCTAATCGACTATCAGATTGAAGAAGTACTGAAAGATATTAATCTCTCAAGTCATACCGGTCGCATTGAGGCCGCCAGAAAAGTTGTGCCGATTGTGTCGCCGGTAAAAGTAGCGGTGGCCAGGGTTGAATACATAAGGCAACTTGCCGGAAGAATAAATATACGAGAAGAAGAGCTTCTCTCCGATGTTCGGCAATACAGAAGGGAACATCGCCTCGATACAGAAGAGCGAGAATTCCAGGCTAGAAACAATCAGTACCAGAACCAGGGCTTCCAAAAACGTGGCGGCGGCGGCAATTTCAACCGCCAGAAAGGCCAGGGCGATGGCGGTCAGTTTAAAAAAGGAAATCGCCAGAAAGGCGGTCAATACAATGGCGGCAATCGTTTCAATAGAGGCAGGGAAGAGCCGGAGGAGAGATTTCAGCCACCTCCGCAAATTGCCGGTCGCTCGGCTCCTTCCGGATTGACCGAAGCAGAGAAGCAGTTACTGGCTCTTTATCTCACTTCCAGGGAAGACCATGAGCGGGTGCACGCTTACATGGCAGAGGAGCGGCTGGTCAGCCCGGAACATCAGAAGATTAAAGAGGCCGTGGAGGGCATCGGCTCCAGCTTCGACAGCATGGAAGATTTACGCTGCCGCTTACAAGATAGACTGGCCCCCGATGAACGTTTATCGGCCTTTCTGACGGAAATTATTTTAAGAGCCGAGGCCCTGCAAAAACAGGATCTTCCCGTCGATGTGGTAGTCATGAATTGCCGAGCACGCATTCTGGAAGAGAGACTTACTTCCCTGGTTCAGACCCTCAGAACCCTGCTGGGGCAAGCTTCTGACGATAGTGAAGAAGTGGAGATTCAGACCTCAATAGTCACTTTGACCAGATTAGCGGTAGAATTACGATCAACAAAAACTTTAGAAGAATTAGTGTTATTGAGGAATAAAATTGAGCCATTGGAGGCTAAATATATACAGCGACCCAATACGGAGTCCAAGGTGTGACTAAAGGCAAAAGCAACGGAAAAAGTAAAAGCAAGGATAAATCCAAGAGCAAGAACCAGGAAGATTCTTTTATAAAGAAACTGGACAAGCTCGAGGAAGCAGGCAAGAAGAGGCAGCGTTCCGGCCTCGATGAGCTGCTCGATGCGGCCGGGTCTAAAGAAGATGACCCGGAGGATTCTGAACTCGAAAAAGAAGAAGAGGAGAAGGAGGAAGAGGAGAATCTTGAAACAGTTTCAAAAAGTCTCTCTTCCGATGATCCTGTACGAATGTACTTACGCGAGATAGGCAGAATTCCGCTCTTAAAAGCAGATCAGGAAATTGAACTGGCTAGAAAAATTGAAATGGGTGGCGCCGAAGGGGCCATTGCCAAGAGAAAGTTGACCCAGGCGAACCTCCGCCTGGTGGTTTCAATTGCCAAGAAGTATGTAGGCAGAGGAATGCTCTTCCTTGATTTGATTCAAGAAGGAAATCTCGGTCTTATCAGGGCAGCGGAAAAATTCGATTACGAAAGAGGCTACAAGTTCAGCACCTATGCCACCTGGTGGATTCGTCAGGCGATCACCAGAGCCATAGCTGATCAGGCAAGAACCATACGGATTCCGGTCCATATGGTGGAAACCATCAACAAACTCAAGAAAGTAACCAGAAAACTGGCCCAGGACAAAGGCAGAAAGCCGACCGAGGAAGAGATAGCAGAAGCTATGGAGATCACGGTCAGCAAACTGCGAGATATCGTAAAAGTAGCCCAGGAGCCAATTTCCCTCGAAACCCCGATAGGAAAAGAAGAGGACAGCAAACTCGGCGATTTCATCGAGGACCGCGACGCGGAGACTCCCGCCAGCAATGTAACCCAGGAGCTTCTCCGGGAAGACATTATCGAAGTGATGGCAGGTCTGTCACCCAGAGAAAGGGATGTACTGAGACTGCGCTTCGGACTGGACGACGGCAGGACCCGAACCCTGGAAGAAGTCGGACAACTCTTCGGCGTAACCAGGGAGAGAATCAGACAGATCGAAGCCAAGGCTTTGAGAAAGCTGAGACATCCAAATCGCAGTCGTCGTTTGAGAGAATACATCGACGATTAACGCCTGGAAGGCGAAGTACTTTCATGGGACGCATCTTTGCACTAATGGCGACACCACTTTCCGGTGTCGTGCTTTAGCTATCTAATAAGAAGGGTAAGTCAAACTGATGACCCCTCCCAGGAGCTACCACATCTCATCGTCCGGCAGCCATTCCAGCACTTCCGGCGGTCTTTTGATCTCTTCCACAACCTCATAGAGATCGGCAGCAAATTTGGCCGGAGGTGTCTTCAATGGAACACTGACCACCTTTATGGTAAGAGCCCTGGAGCCCAATTCGATATGGACCGAATCTCCTTCTCGAAGAGTAAGAGCTGACTTGGCTGGCTTCTCATTCACATAAACACGCCCTTGCTCACAGGCCATCTGGGCGACGGTTCTCCGCTTTATCAATCGAGACACTTTCAGCCACTTATCTAATCGCACAGCCACCTCCATTCTTCATTTGAATGCCCGGTTTCAAAAATCCATATTATAGAACTTACTTGGTCCAATCCGGCGCGAAAGAGAAAGGCACCAGATCACTATCTAATTTCTTCAGGCGGATCCGATCCTTCTTTGCCAGTTTCGGACTGCCCAGCTTATCATAGAGACGCGCCCTCGCCACCAAAACCGGTCTGTGGTTTGGGGCTTTGCTTAACGCCAGAGAATAGTCTTTCAAAGCCAGATCGTTCTTGCCGAGCTTTTCGAGAACGAAACCTCTCTTCTCAAGGGTTCTGTAATCGCTACTATTCAGCTTGACCAGGCTGTTATAGTCAATCAATGCCCTGGTCCAGTCTTTTTTAAGGGTGAAGAGAACAGCTCTCTTATGCAAAGCTTGAATATTACCTGGCTGAAATTTCAAAGCTTGAGTCAAAGCTTCCAGGGCAAGATTGTCTTTCTTCTGGTGCATGTATATTCGTGCTTTCAAATAATGGTTGCCGGAATTTTTAGGTTCCAACTTCAGGGCTCTGTTAATAAGAATCAATGCCTGGTCGTCATTGTGCAGCCGATGCTCCAGACTGGAGAGAAAAGCGAGAGAGTCCACATCATCAGGGACTTTCTTGACGATATGACGGTAATGTTTGCGAGCTTCTTCGTTATCTTCATTGAGAAACAAAAGATGAGCCAGGCTGCGTTCTAAATCTAGAGACCCGGGGCTCTGTTTAAAATACTTTCTGGCAAGGGCAAGTGCCTGGTGCTGGGTTCTTTGCTGGTAGCCAAGCAATTCAACTTTCAAAACCTGGGCGGCGGCATTTCCAGGATTCTTAGCCAGTTCGCCATTGGCGAACCTCATGGCTTGTGCGTAGTTTCCTCTCTTGAAAATCGCGCTTGCCGGCTGACCATAAAAGCTATTCACCCTCTGATGCTTATTGGCAGCCTGAACCGCCTGCGGAGATGAGACCGGCAGCGCTGTGAGAATAAAAAGCGCCAGGTAGCCAAGAGAGGCCGCACCATGCCCGCCGGAAATCTTGTCACTAACGTCCATCTGCTCAGATCTATTTCTAACCCCAGTCATTGTTGCCTATCCTGCACTTCCGAGCCGCTCAAAATTCTGCGGCGCACACCCGCCTCACTACCGCCTCACTATCCAATTTGCCCGATTTTTCATGCCTTTAAATACAGGTGAAAGACTCAGATTTGATTCCCCGAAAACTGCATCTATCTATCGGTGGTCAAGATGTTCTACTTTCCCGAAACTTTCAAATCGCTCTTGAAAGCCGAATCGCAGGACTCTTAAAAGTCACAAAAGTCATAACGATAGAGATAAGCTATCTGATCGTGTATCCTTTAACCTGTAGTAATTTGGTTTAGTCTTAGCAAATCAAAAGCTTTCGTGGTGTCCAAGTGCGTTTCTTCGCCCCAGATACAAGCAACCACATACGGTTCCACCGCTCCTTCCCACAAGTTGCGGTAATTATTGTCGTCATGATTCTGGTGGCTCTTACCAGCGCCTGTCAAAAAGCTGAAGAAGAGAAGAGCCAGCAGGAATCGAAAACAATAACCGGTCCCAGGGTGCTGAAGATAACAGACGATGTGATCAAACGCCTGGAGCTCAAGACCGAAGTAATACAAAACAAACCGGTGGCAGTTCCTCTTCATTTGACCGGTCGGGTCGAGCCCGATGTCCAGAAAGAGGTTGATATCAGCACCAGACTATCAGGAATGGTAACCGAGATTCTTGTAAAACCAGGAGAGATAGTAAATAAGGGAACAGTACTGGCTCTTATCGATAGCCGGGAGATAAGTGATCTGCAATCCCAGCTTCTCGAAGGTCGATCGAAACTTAGAATTGCCGAGTTGCATGAAGACAGAGAAAGACAAATTTATGAAGAGCAGGTGCGCAGACCGACCCAACTGATCAAAGCGCGGGCTCTCTACAATGAAGCAAAAGTGCAAAAAGAGTTGGCCGAATCAGAGTACAAAAGACTTAGCGGACTATTCAAAGAGAAGATTGCCGCCACCAAAGATTATGTGGCCGCCAAGGCCAACCTGGCCAAAGCCCAGGTCAATTATGAAGAGAGCCAGGCGAACTTCAAAAGAGAAGAACACCTGTACAAAAACCGGGCCATGCTCAAACGAGACTATCAACTCGCCCAGGCTGAAGCTGAAAGAGCCAAAAATCATGTCAAAATGCTGACCCAGCGCTTGCAGTTCCTGGGCTCCGATAAAGCGCTCATGGACAAGGTGGTTGAAACCGGTCAAATAAGCGGTACCGTAAGAGTGATCGCTCCGATAGGCGGGATCGTCAGCTACCGTGATGTGGCTGTGGGTGAGCAGATCAAGCCCGACCGATTGATATTTACCATCAGCGACATGTCCACTGTTTTGCTTCGTGTCGACTTACCCGAGGTGGACCTGGGCAAAGTAAGACTAGGGGATAAAGTAAAGATCCAACTTGCCAGCTACCCTGGAGAAGTATTTCAGGGTACCGTCAGTTATATAAGCGTGCGAGTAAATCCCACCACAAGAACCGTAGCTGTTAGAGCCAGATTGAACAACAAGAAAGGCTTGCTCAAGAAATTCATGTTCGCCGAAATTGAACTGGAAGGAGCGGCTGAGACAGTACTTGCTTGTCCCAACGACGCTATTCAAGAGAACAATGATGAAAAGATTGTTTTTGTCAAAACACCGGAAGGCTTTGAAGAGAGACGGGTAAAAATCGGCTTCGAAGGTGAAAAATACTGCCAGGTCCTGGCTGGTTTGCATGAAGGTGAAGTGGTGGCAACCCAGGGTAGTTTGATGCTCAAAACAGAAATTTCACACCTACACTAATTTGGTGGCAAGCAAGTGGTAGATACGCTAATTGAATTCGCTCTCAAAAACCGGCTGCTAACGGCTGCGGCAGTGGTAGGTATCGCTTGTTTCGGGATCTGGAGCATGCTCAATATATCGGTGGATTCATTCCCCGATGTCAGCAACGTGCAAGTACAAATCATCACCGAACCTGAGAGCATGGCCACCGAAGAGGTAGAAAAACTGGTCACGTTTCCGATTGAAACCGGAATGAACGGACTGCCGAAGATTACAAAAATCCGCTCCAATTCAAGCTTTGGTTTCTCCGTGGTCACTGTTATTTTCGAAGACGACGCGGATGTATATTGGGCAAGGAACCTTGTCAACTTGCGACTGAATTCGATCTCATTACCTTCCGGAGTGCCGAAACCTCAGCTCGGGCCAGTTGTTTCCACATTCAGCAATGTCTATGACTACTACCTGGAAAGCGACCGCCATGACCTCACCGAACTGAGAACCATTCAAGACTGGTTTGTCGGAAGAAGGTTGAGATCCGTTCATGGCGTGGGCAACATAGTGAGCTATGGCGGTTTCGTCAAACAGTACCAGGTCTTTGTCTCTCCCCAGGCGCTGAAAGGCTACGGGGTTACCCTCCGGGAAGTGGCCAATGCCCTTGCCGCCAACAATGTCAACGCTGGAGGAAATTTCATCGTTCGAGGCGGAGAAGAAGTCATCATCCGCGGTATCGGCCTGATCGAGAATATAGACGATATTCGCAACATAGTTCTCAAGGAAGTAAATGGTGTTCCCGTCAAAGTCGGTCAGGTATCCCAGGTCAGAATCGGTCCGGCATTCAGAAGAGGCTCCGCCTCCATAGACGGGAAAGGAGAAGCGGTAACCGGTATGGTCCTCACCCGCAAAGGGGTGAACACCAAAGCGGTTGTGGAAAGAGTGAAAGAGCGAATAGAAGAGATTCGCCACGAACTGCCCGAGGGCGTAACCCTCGAACCCTACTACGACCAGACCGAGCTAGTGGAAAAAACCATTGAAACCGTCAAAGAGATCCTGGGCTTTTCCGGCGGACTGGTGATTGTAGTCCTTTTCGCGGCGCTTTTGCATATACCGAGCGCTCTCATCGTTTCGGTGATTATTCCCCTGGCCCTTTTATTCAGCTTTATTCTTATGAAGTTCACCGGTCTCTCGGCCAATCTGATGACCCTGGGAGCGGTGGACTTCGGCGTTATCGTGGATGCCGGCGTGGTAATGGTGGAAAATATTTTCCGCCATCTGTCGGAGGCATCCGAGAGAGACGAAGAACTTACAGCCGAGGAGAGGCTCCAGATTGTGCTTCACGCCTCCCAGGAAGTGGGCAAGCCGATTGTCTTTGCCATCGCCATCATCGTCTCGGTTTATCTCCCCCTCTTCACCCTGGAAGGTGTGGAAGGCAGGATGTTCCATCCCCTGGCCCTGACATTCATCTACGCTCTGGTAGGCGCTCTCCTATGCTCGCTCACTCTTATTCCGCTGCTTTGTTTCTGGTTTATGCGCGGCAAGATTGTCGAGAAGACAAGTCCGCTGGTCACCATATCAAAAAAGATTTGCAGCCCCAGCCTCTTCCTCTCCATGAAGTACCCTAAAACCACCATCGCCATCTGCCTGGCCATGTTGGCGGGCAGCATGTGCATAATGCCATTTTTAGGATCGGAGTTCATTCCCAGCCTCGATGAAGGTTCCATTCTGCTACGAACAAAAGTAGCTCCCAGCACCTCCCACAAAGAATCAAACCGGGTAATTCAGCTGGTGGAAAAAGAGCTGGTTAAGTTTCCGGAGGTGGAAGTAGTTGTATCCAGGGTCGGTCGCTCCGGTATGGGAGGAGACCTGGAAGGTGTCGACAACGCGGACATTTATATAGGTCTCAAACCGAAAAGTGAGTGGAAAACCACCCAGGACAAAGAAGAGCTGGTCAATAAAATGGCCGAAAGCCTGGAGCATATTCCCGGTATCATATACAGTTTTTCCCAGCCAATCGGCGACATGATCGATGACCTTATAGCTGGTATCAAAGCCGATCTAGGTATCAAAATCTTCGGTGAAGACTTGAAGACCATAGACAACCTGGCGGCGGAGATCATGGCGATAGTGTCGGAAGTCCCAGGGGCAGCCGATATACAAAAAGAACAAATCCTGGGACTGCCCCAGCTTACAATCAAGCTGAATCGCTCGATCATAGCCAGGTACGGGCTCAACGTAGAAGACATCCAGGAGATTATTCAGACAGCCATCGCCGGAAAGATAGTGACCGAAGTGGTGGAAGGCACCCAGCGATTTGGACTGGTGCTGCGCTTTCCCTACCGCCTTCGTGACACGGTAGAGGACATCGAGTCAATTCCTGTGGAGACACCAAGCGGAGCCCGGGTTCCTCTGAAATCTCTAGCCACCATCACGATGCCCCGAGGAACGGTAATGGTCAACCGGGAGGGAGGAGAGCGTAGAACCGCTGTACTAGCTAATGTTCGTGGACGAGACCTGGGAAGTTTCGTAGAGGAGTGCCAACAGAAGGTTGCTGAAAAAGTAAAAATACCCAAAGGGTACAGAATTGTCTGGGGTGGTCAGTTCGAGAACCAACAGAGAGCCATGGCCCGATTGAGCCTTGTGGTGCCGATAGTATTACTGCTGATATTCATTCTATTGTTCGCATCATTCAATTCATTGAAAAATGCCGGACTGATTATGTTGAATGTGCCCTTCGCCATGGTGGGAGGAGTGGTGGCACTATACTTATCCCATCAACCGGTGTCGGTGCCTGCAATCATCGGCTTTATCGCTCTTTTTGGAGTCTCGGTCCAGAATGGTGTGATCATGATCAGCTATATCATGCAGCTTCAAAACCGAGGCTTGCGAGTGAAACACGCAGCCATCGAAGGAGCTAAAGTCAGGTTGCGTCCGGTTATGATGACCGCCCTCGTGGCAATCATGGGACTGCTTCCTAAAATTTGGTCCCATGGCACCGGAGCGGAAGTACAGCGTCCATTGGCCACGGTCGTCCTTGGCGGATTGGTAACCTCGACCTTCTTGACCCTGGTGGTCCTACCGACAATCTATAGCTTGATAAACAAAGACGAGCATATCCACAGCGTCTAGTTACTTTCCCTGGCAAAAAAGATTTCAAAAGCTGCTAACATCAGATCAGGAATCCTTGCAGAAACTACTACTTTTTACCGGGCTTTCCACCAGGGAAGCAGAGGGAATGAAAGAGCTGAAACACAAGCCAGGAAAGCCTTTAGCCATCAGTGCCCTGCTATTGATTTTGCTAATTGGCGTCCAAAACGAGGTGCTTGCCGAGCCAGGCTGGGTGCTGCGCCAACACACGCCGGTAGGACTATACAATGTTTTCATCGCCAGAGATAAAGTCAGGGTCGAAGAGATAAAGACTCACTATTCTATTGTTTCCCGCGCGCCGGAATGGAAAGTTTGCGCTTACCGAAATGACAAAAGAACCATCTGTGAAGTCACACCTCAACGCTGGCTATCCAACGGTCTGTTTACCATGAACGAAAGGAGCCTGGTCAAACCTATAAAACCAGGAATCAAACCGACAACAAAGATATTGAGCAAGATCAAATACCTTGAGTACAGACTGCCCCTCAAAAACACAAGAAGATTCTCGAATGGCAGAATTGTGGACATCCGCGGATTCATGGATTCCGAGAGCACAGTAAAAACCATTCACTCCGACCACGCAAATTTCCTGGTATCACCTCAGATATCAAAGAACAAAAAGATAATCGAATTTCTGGGAAGTCTATTTGTAGTACCAATAGGAGAAGGCGTACCAATAAACTTCACCATAAAATACGATAACGGTATAGAGCATAAACCATTGATGACCAGCCGCATTCGAGAGGCAAACCTGGCAGACAGCCTGTTTTCGATTCCGCGTGGATACAAACCGGTCAAAGATGTCCAGAACATAACCACAGGGCACCGCTCCGGCGAAATAGACGATATGATCCGCGATCTGGGTCTGGGAGACTCTTTTGGCAAGAGCGGCAAAACCTCTAAATAAGCCCAATCATAAAAAAGCTATCACCTCCTGACAAGATCACAGATTCATCACAATCACAGTCTAAAATCGAGCTATAGAGCCCAGGAACTAACTGATGGTTAGAGAAGATAGTCAACCCAGCGACCAGCAGGCGCCGGTGCCGAACCCTGGCACCGATTTAAACAACAAAAAAAGCGAACGCTATGTACAGGTTGGAACAATCATAGTTTTGATTTTGATTCCACTCTTCGCCTTTCTTTTCAAAACCCTCTTTATCTCAACAATCGCACCGGTACATCATCTTTCCAGGACAACCCACACCTTCAAAGATCTTGTCCTTGACCATACCCTGAATGCCATCCCCCAGAGCCGGAACAACACACAACCGGATTTTCCCATCTACGAGACGGAACCAGCAAATACCTATGGCTCTTCCAGCTACAGCGACTATTATTCATCAATAGAAAACCATAAAAGCCAGGTATACATCGTCGAACCAGGCAAAAGACTGAAGCTTGTCACCGACCGCTAAAAAACTTGCTAACATAGTCGACTCTATTGTTCAGTCGTCTTCAGGAGTTCTCGAGTATTGGCGATGGAAGAGCTTTTAAAACAATGTACTTTCAAAATGCCCGGCAATTCCTACAAAGGTGAATTGCTGGCGCTCAGCCCCCTGGAAGAAGAAATAAGCGAGAACCTCGAACAACATGTGATCAAGCTATCTAAAGAGATCGGCGATCGCAGCTATAAAAAACCGGCGGCTTTGAAAGCTGCTGCCGATTATATCTATGAAAAGCTCAAATGCAGCGGTGTAAAACGACAACGTCAGCCTTTCAAAACAGAAAATAAGCAAGCCTTTGAAAATCTGGAAGCTTCGATACAAGGTGATGGCAACGCCGAAGAGATTTTGGTAGTCGGAGCCCACTACGACTCGGCTGACTGCCCCGGAGCCAACGACAACGGCAGCGGTGTGGCAGCATTGATTGAACTGACAAAACTGCTTTCAAAGGAGAATTTGGATAGAAGTGTTCGCCTGGTAGCTTTTCCCAACGAAGAACACTTCTTTGGCTCAAATGGCATGGGCAGCTACTTTTACGCCAATAAATGCAGAGAAAGGAACGACAATTTGATCGGCATGATCTGCCTGGAGACCATCGGATACTATTCTGAAGAATCTAAAAGCCAGAAATTTCCTGCCGGTCTCAGTCAATTTTATCCTGACAGGGGAAACTTTCTTGCCTTCATCGGTAATACCAACTCAAAAGCATTTTTAAAGCGCACCATCAGCCTTTTCAGGAAAGAAGCATGTTTCCCTTCCGAGGGATTGGTGGCACCCTCCGACCTGATGGGAGTCTCCAGATCCGACCATAGTCAGTTCTGGGAACACGGCTATGAAGCGATAATGCTTACCGACACAGCCGACCACCGATACCCTTACTACCATCATCCGGAAGACACCCATGACAAAGTAGACTATGAATGTCTCGCTAGAATAGTGGTTGCCCTTGCCGCTGTAATAAAAGAGTTAGCCAACGGCTAAGAATCCTGTTTACTCTCAAATTCCAGCTCTCGCTCCAGATTCTTAAGTGAGATTTTGATCTCATCGGACTGGGCAAGCTCAAGCAACAGTTCAGGAGATAACTTCTCCGCTTTTTTCTGGGGTTCAAAAGCTGGAAATCGATAGATCAACTCGCCCTGTTCTCCCACATCTATGTGACAGACACTGGTAAGGGATAACCGTTCCAGGGATTTTTTAGTATCAAATATTCTCAACCCACACTCCAGCGATGCTTCGGTTACCGAGATGATGCCGCCCTTTGCTTTGGCATGGTTGAGAATGAGTTGTTCTTCTTGCAGCTGCACCAGAGCGCCTCGCTCACCCCACTGCCGGCGAAGATATAAAGCGCAGGCGATGGCGATACCGCTAAAGAAAACCAGCATGCCGAGCTGGGTCGACATGCCATGCTTAAGCTCCTCACCGGCAAGGATTTCGCCGATGTCTGATACCACCAGTCCAGCACAAAAGATGATCACGAAGACCAAAAATGCGTTAAAAGTCTTTGATACCCAGGTCAAGAATTTACTTTGCTTAGCTGCCAATACACTGACTTCCTTCAAAAATACAGTACTTATTATATAGCCAACAGAAAAATGTCAATATGACTGGAATTTCAAAAGAAATTGAAAGACAATAGTTGGCTCGTCGAAACTTACCAGTTGGAGAAAAGCCAATGCTCAAAGCTCTCAATAAGACCAACCTGATTGCGCTAGCCCTCATCGCCGCCACCTCCGCCATACCCGCACAAGCGCTGGAGGGAGAGCCGGCTACGCAGTTCGTACTGGAAGGTCTCGACAAAGTGCATGTTACTGTCGGTCCCATGAAAGACTTTGGTCTGGATAGAGCAGCCATTCAAAAAGCCGTGGAAGAAAAGTTCGAGAAGTCCGGCATGAAGACAATAAGTAAAAAACAATTCCTCAATGATACTACCATCAATCAGTTTCTTGTCACCGTAAAGCCTCTCAAAGACAGGCAAAAGACCTTTTATTCTCTGAATTTGGGACTAACCGAAATGGTATTCCTGGAAGACAAAGCGGATAGAAAGATTTCTATTACAGCCTGGCAAGACCAAAATTTAGGCGTGGTCAACAAGAAAGAAGAGAACAGTTTGCAAAAAAGAATCATGGAGCGAGTGGATAGCTTCATCGATCTCTGGCAAAGAGCAAACGGAAAAGAGAAGATCAAAAGCTAAGCTAAGTTAATTGATCCTGGCTTATCATCATTGAATTGACTAATTGAAAGAGCTTGTTCAAGTCTTTCTGGGAGATCAAAAAAGTAAGCTCTGTAAAGGTCGACACCAGTTCGACGATATTGATCTTTCTGAGCGCCAGTCGGCTGAGCAAACCGTAGTACATATTCGGCGTTTCTATGTAGTGCTCGCCGAACTGTACAGTTAAGCTTGCCAGATCTTCCAGAACCAGGCGAGGTTCATCAGGTTGGAATGCTTCCAGGGCACGGGCAGTCAGGTGCATCGGTAAAAAGATTGAGATCTCACCCACACCATATGTGATGGTAAGAAAGTCCGCCCGAGCGAATTCCTTGAGTCCATAAAGCTTCTTGGCTCGCTCTTTATTCTCCTCGGTCTTCACAAAAGCTATCTCTGCCAGCTTGGACTTCACCGAAATACTATCCAAAACTATAGGAGGAAGAAGCGGCTCCGCATCAATCTCTCTGGCAAGCCTGGAGAGTGCCACGACAATACTGCCTTCTTTCACGGACTTGTGGGCTCGCAGCTCTACCTCAGGCTTAATCGACTTAGCATAAGCAGAATAGTTGATAATGCCCCGGGACATTGCCGATAAGTCAACCACTGACTCGAATACGATGTCTTTGACAATCTCACTTATTTTTATCATTGAAGACTCTTTTGTTATATTTCATACAAATTTACCTCATTTGTATCATTATTCAAAATATTTTACACGCCACTGTTATTCGGCTAAATTGCAATTCCCTTGAAATTGCCGGAGGCAACCATGCTTAAGATAAGAGAAGCAAATCCCGATGACGCAGCAACAATCGTTGAGTTGATCCAGGAGTTAGCCAGATATGAAAGAGAAGAGAGTTCGGTAAAAGTCACTTGTAATCAGCTTCAAGAACAAATGAATGCGGCCAGGCCTCCCTTCGAATGCCTCTTGGCGGAGGTCGACGGCAGAGTGGCCGGCTTTGCACTCTTCTTCACCAGCTATTCGACCTGGGAAGGCAAACCCGGACTCTATCTGGAGGATCTATACGTGAGACCCGAATTCCGCAGAATGGCTGTCGGATTTAAACTCATGACCCACCTCGCCGAGCTAGCTGTCATAAGAGATTACTCTCGGTTCGAATGGTCTGTTCTCGAATGGAACCAAAAGGCAATAGACTTCTATTTCCAAATCGGCGCTAAGCCCATAGAAGGATGGGACCGCTTCCGCATGGACAGACAATCCTTCATATCCCTGGCACAGGAAGCGGAAGAAAGAAACACACTGAACCAGCTGGTCTCATGAAAGGAGCGACAAAGATAAAGTCGCCATTAAGGTAACCGAAGACAATTCCATTTCCTCTGCTATAATTCGAATATTAGCTAATTAGCTAACTGGCTAATTAGAACAATAAGAAAAACGGATGCCCCTGATCAAAATAAATGAACAACGTCTACAAAGCCCTTGCGGATCCAACCAGAAGAAAGATTCTGGAACTTTTGCGAGAGAAAGACCTGACAGCCGGAGAGCTGGCTGAACATTTCTCCTTCGCGAAACCGACTCTCTCCAGGCACTTTGCTGTGCTGAAAGAAGCCGACCTGATAGATGGAGAAAAGAGCGGCACCGTTATCACATACAGGCTCAATATGAGCGTACTCGAGGAGGCGCTTCTGGCAATGATGAGCACATTCCAGATTGACCCGGAAGCGTTTTTAACAGATGGAAAAGAAGAGAGCAGTTAAAATCAGATTGGGACTTACCTTATCAGCGGCTATCATAGCAATCATGCTGATAGCCTCGGTCTATGCCTGGGTGCAACTCCCCGCAGACGTATCCATCCCCATTCACTGGGGCATCTCCGGAGAAGCCGACGGTTTCGCCGGGAAAGACATAGCACTATTTATAGTACCAGTAGTTTCGCTCTTCGTAGCAGGGCTGCTCGCACTGGTTCCCATACTCGAACCTCGCAAACTCAATTTAGAGAAATCCGGCAAGCCTTATCTCATATGCTGGATTGGAAGTTTGATACTGGAATTGGTGGCGCACATGTGCATTGTTCTGAGCGCCTTATCCGTTGACGTCCCGGTGATGCAAGTTATAAGCGTCGCCCTGGGATTGCTCTTCGCCGTCATAGGCAACTACATGGGCAAGGTTAGGAGCAACTATCACTTCGGTGTCAGGACGCCCTGGACCCTGGAGAGCGAATACTCCTGGAACAAAACTCACAGGTTAGCCGGTTGGCTATTCGTCCTCACCGGGCTGGGAACCGTATTATCCAGCTTTTCAAATAACGGCGCTCTCATTGTGGCGGTAATGCTGGGAGGCACCACAGTCACAGCTATCGGCTCAATAACCTATTCTTATTTCTGCTGGAAGAACGACCCAAGCAAAGGCGTCGAGAAATCTTCCTGACAAAGAGCAGCAATAGATCCCCGCTGCCCCGGAGAGCAAAATTGCTTTTCGGGGCAGAATAACTATGTTGGATTATAGTCGCAGGAAAACCTCCCTTCAATGCCAGTACAAAAGCTAAAACGTCGCCAGATCATAGGATTTTTTATCGCTATATTAGTCGCCTCCTTTTTTCTGAACTCTCCTTTGACCTTTGTCGCCGTCTTCATAGGAGTATTGGCTATCTGTTGCCCCGCAGAAGCTCTTGGCACTTTAGCGACTTACGCCTTCCTACTCAATCAACACAAAATTGCCTTGAAACTCTGCAATCTAGGGCTGAAACTGGATAGAGAAGATCCATACTGCCTGACGACCAAATCGGCAGCATTGATTAATCTAAAACAGTTTCAGGAAGCAGAAGATATGGCTGTGCTCGCCGTGCCCTCTAATCTGCATGAACCGGTACAAAACCTATGGGCTGCACTGTACTCCCAGGGGCGTTCTGAAGAAGCGCTGAAATACGCGAACAGACTTATTGAGATGAAACCTAAACTCTGGGCAGGGTACTATGCAAGGGCGCTGAGTTGTACGCACCTGGCACTAAACAAATACCACGACCAAATTCTGGAAGACGAGAAAAAAGTCCGAGAGCTGGCTCCTAACTCAGACCGCTCCTACTGCTTACAGTCGGTGGTCAACCTCAACTTGAGCAAAATAGACGAATCCATAGAGAACGGGCACAGGGCAATAAAGAAGAATCCAAAATTTGAAGACTACAAAATTCTTTTAGCCAATGCCTATCTGCATAAATATGACCTGGATAAATGCACTGAGATTCTTGAATCGATGTCAAAGAAGAAAAAGCTAGACCTATTTTCAATTCACCTGAGAGCTTTGATCTTTCTTGCTCAAGACATGCCTCAGGCGGCTCTCAGGGATTTGGAATCGCTGGAGCAAGAACATATGAAACATCCTTCCATGGCATACTCCAGTGGTATCGCTCTGAATATGATGAACGAACTTCAAGCAGCCTATGAACTGGGACAATTCCTCACAGAAGAGTTCAGAGAATCGTCTCTAGGATACATTTTGAAAGGACATATCTATCAAAAATCCCATGAGTATGAAAAATCCATGGAAGTATATGAAGAGGTCATTTCACTCAATCGTTTCCAGTCCAGCTCGTTCTGGGGCCTCGCCCTGGCTCAATATCACCTGGGTATGCACGAAGAAGCTAAGACTAACTGTGAGAAAGCACTGTCGCTAAACAAATACGACCACATTGCTGCCAGAGTAAAATCACTTTGTTTCACTGAGATGAACCAATTGGAAGAAGCGGCAAAATGGATGGATTATGCAGATGAAATCTATTGCAATGACGGCTTCTCATGGTACAGCAACGGCATTCTTGCAAATGCGAAAAACGAACCGGAGAGAGCACTGGATCAGTTCAGCCAGGCAATCTCCCTCAATCCTTTTGAGTCCGACAGCTATCGTGAACGCGCCAAATTGCGTGCATCAATGAATCATACAAAAGAAGCAGATGAAGATAGAAAGAAAGAATTTGCTATCGAGGAAAAAATCAAAGCAGAGAAACAAAAATTCGCTTAATGGCTAGAAGTGAACGCACTCTTCTGCTTTAAAAGACTCTTGACTCTATTTTCATTTTCAGTGGTGAATTCTAACCTTCCAAGCTTTCCAAAACTAGTTTCGTAGAAGTTCTCTATTTGACTTTCCATCAGCAAGATGAACTTCGAGCCTTCTTTGGGTAAAAAAGCTTGCGAGTATTTCCAACCTGAAGGCTTGGGATCATTTCTATCGGAACGGAAATCATATGACACCAAAATCCTCTTTTTCGGGATACTTCCTTTTAGCAACTCAATGCATTCGTACTCAACCAAGGGTGGTCTGTAAAAAGAAACTGATGATGGCTTTGATTTTGCTTTGACAAACTTTGCGATTACAATGTTTTGAGAACCTGCAACAGCATCTTTGAGACAAAATTGCTTTTTCTGAACTACCGGTATTACACATGTCACTGGAGACTCTTCATAGGCGCAGCAAGGACTGATCAGGGCAACGAACATAAGAGCTAGAGCTATTCGTTTGCAAAAACTAAGATAGTTCATATTCTAGGAACTCTTCTCGAGAACTGAGATAGACAATTACTAGTTTATACGAATTCACTAATTAGCTTTTAGATCAAGAACAAAAACCTTTCGTGAAAAACCTGCCTGACGGAGCACAGATAATCTCTTTCATGCTTCAATCGCATAGGGAAAGAATTCTATTCTTCAGATAGTTTCCTTCTCGCGTCGAGGTTTCCATTGCAACGTGCAAACTCCTTGATTGCAGTCCCATGCTGGAATTTGGTCCACTATCTCAGAAGAAGCACCTGATCCATCACAACTGACTGCATCGGATTTAGTGGCATGAATCAGGCTCTGCAAATTTAGACTTCTCAACTCACTATTCTTGTTACTTTCCATTTCGCTCACCATCTACATCACACAAAGATATCCCCTCCCCCACAGGAGGAGATATATCAGAAACACCAACTTCAAACGCACAAACATAATCGACGGGGAAAGGCGCTCCAGGTTCCCCATCGATCATAAATTCATAAGGAGATGCACCAAATATAGTAATAGTTGATCTATAGCTCCGGTCGGTCCTATAGAATTGAACTGTTTTCGCCAGCAAGCAGAAAAGGAGATTGATTTTGCCTATCTACAACTATCCCATGCTCAAAGGACTGGGCGGGAAGATGCTCCAGCTTGAAGACGGCTACGCTAAGGCAGAACTGCCGCTCAGCGAAAAAGTGATGCAACCCATGGGCGTATTTCACGCAGGCGCAATTGTAACCCTGGCCGACGAAGTGGCATCGGCAGCGATCCATGGAGAGCCGGTGGACACGGAAGACCTCAAAGGAAAGCTATTTCCCTACTCCGTACAACTGAGCGTAAACTTGCTCACTAACGATCCGGTCGGTCCGATAAGCGCTGAAGCCCGGGTGATTAAAAGGGGAAGACTGACGGTGGTTGACACGGAAGTTAAGACAAAAGACGGAAAAACTGCAGCGATGATGCGTTCTACCCATATGATGGTAAATCCCGACAAAACCGGTCCTCACAGCAAGAAGAGTTAGGCAATAAGCTGTCTGCTGCCTTTCAGATTAAAGGAATTTGCTGCAAAAATAGCGCCCTAATGCTTCAATCAGTGATTGTCGCCACCCCGGAAGAAACAGGAGGAAAGAGCGTTGAAAAAATCTGTGAGTATCAGAGCTTTGCTGGGCTCCGTCCTCTTATCAAGTCTCTCCATTCAAACTGTCTTTGCCTATCCTATAAACGTATCGCCAAGAACCGACGGCGGCGAAGCAAAGATAGAAGCCAAACTCGATGCGGACAACATAGGGATGCTCAAAATCCCCCGGGGGTCGGTGAAAGTAAAAGGCGAAAAGATCACGGTGGGAGCAATTCCCGAATGGCTATTCGACCGCCATGTGGTATTGAAAGGGACTATTTTAAGAACCGAGATAGAAGGAGCCGGCGCTTCCACAAGAGTCAGGGGGCTGGCTTATTTCGAAAGTGGTGAATGGTTAAACAACCTCGATAATATCCGGCGCAAAGACAACCTTGTCCTCGACTCCGGCTCGGTTTTAGTAGGCAAATTGAGGGGCATCAACGCGGAAACCCTGGATTTTCAGTTGGTCACCGGTCAGCTAAAACGCATCAAAAAATCCAGTATGGCTAAACTCATATCTCCCCGAGCTTATTTTTTCTCTATACCGGCACAAGCGGTCAAGATCGATTCGAACACCGGCGAAATAACCGGAGAAGCGACAGCCATAGCCTTCAACCCCACCGTCTCGAAAAAGAAACAGCACTGGTTTGCAAAGCGTACCCCGAGAGAGCCCAAGAGCTTTCTTGCCGGCACCGAGGGTGGTGTCTCTAAAGCGCAACTCTCCGGCATGATCTTTATGGACATCGCGAGCACCGTCGCCCCCCTGGTCATAGCTCCGATCGTAGCCTCACCCCTGGGCACAAAATCTGCCGACAGACAGCTGAATGAATTCGACCAGTTTGAAAGGATTCAGGCAAACCAGGGAATTTTGATTATTCCTTAAATTAGAACCGGGAATCTATTCTTCTTCCAGAAGGGGAGTTCCGCAAGCCATCTCCAGCTCAGTAAACGCTTTTTGATAGAGCGAGATCGCTTCCAGATAGAGACTTCGTATCTGCACGTTGTTCTGCTGAGCCTGCAGGGTGGAGGTTATATCCGACTGCCCCACTTCGTAGGAACGCCTGGCCAGGCGAGCTACCTCATATGAATCGGCAAGAACATGATCCTCATATACTTTTAGCCACTGCCTGGCGGCCAGAATATTGTTGTAGGCTGAGGAAACTTCAGCTGTTATCACGTTCTTCTGGGCACCGTATTCATACTTGAACTGGCGTTTCTGAGCCCGGAACTCAGCAATATCTCCCTGATTGAAGCTGGTTATCTGGGTCGGCACACTAACACCAACATAGTATGCGTTGAGTTTTGGACCGATGGGTGGGTTTCCGGCGGCGGACTGACCGATCCAGAATTGCGGGCTGGGAATGATATCGCCAATCGCTCTTCGCATATTAGCTTTGTTCAAAACCAGGTTTTGCTTGATGGTCTTCAGCTCATATCGATTCTGGAGACCCCTATTTATGTAGTACTGCAAGTCAGGAATGGGCTTGCTGAAGTCAGGCAGAAGCGGATTCCTCACATCCACCGCATCCCTCATGGCCTTGGTTCTAAGAAATGGAGGTAATCTAGGAATATTGAGAGGCTGCTCCGGCGGTCTGCCCATGATGATGTTGAGCTGCTGCTTCGCTCGGATTACCCGGCGCAGACCGACACGCTTTTCCACATCGTAGCGAGATTCAGCAAGCCGCGCTTTGAGAAGATCCAGTTCAGGCACATCGCCGGCGGCGAAGCGTTTTTCCGAAACCACCCTCAAGCGGTGGGCCAGGTCATACAGGCTGGTCAAAGTCTCCAGGGTCTCCTGGGCGACTACCACCTCCGTGTAAGCTCTTCGCACATCGGCTCTGAGCATCCAGAGTTGAGCCATCAGTTCAAGACGTTTGGCTCCTACGGAATGTTTGGCAACTAAGAGTCGAAAAACCAGCTTCCAGGGAGGCTCCCAATTAAAAACCGCGCCAAGTCTTCGGTTCTCTTCAGCCCTTACGCCTTCATCATAAAAGAATTCCGGGCTCGGCTGCTCCGTAGCTCTGGCGAACATAGCCTTGGTTATGGGAAGAAAGGCTCTAATGGCAGCCGCCCGTGGACTTTTAACCAGAGCCTCATCCAGGCTGGAGAAGATTGATAGACCGCCTTTGAGAACCTTCTGATCAGTATCCTTGCGGCGATCGGCATCGAATCGAATCACCCCCATGGGTTGCAGCTTCTTAGTTGAATTGCCATTTGCCTTACCAGCATCTCCGGTAGTCGGGCTGGTATCTGTGCTAATAGGCTGCCTGAGCTGTACTTTTCCGTCTCCGGCAGGCTGCAAACCAAAATTCAAATCGGGACTTTGCCGATCAAGCTGAATTCTCTTCAATCCTGAGTCGGAGCCTGAGCTAGAACCGGAACTTGAACCGGAATCTGATTTTGCGTTCCCCTGGGCAATCAATTTACTAGAGGCGCCATCACCCTTGGCAGCCCTGGCCAAATCTCCTTTTTTATGACTGATATTATTGCTCCGACCCGCCCGGGCGGCTGAAGAAGATACTTTCTTAGCTGGTGAAAGCTTACTTGAATTAGACGGGGGAAAAGCTCTCTTTTCGGCTACCGCGGTGCCGGGAAGTTTTGAGGAATGGGTTTTCTGGGGAGACTCTTGGCACAAAACAGCAGGGACAGCATAAAATAGTGCTGTCGCCAGACCTGTCACAAAAGATATTCGGATGTATAGTAAGGTGCTCATTCCCCCAACAGGATAACGGACTAAAGCCCATTAGAGACTAGATTTTGACCAATATATAACGAGCTGAAATGAAGCTTAAAGGCTATTTTTACTTACTTGTATAGGGATTCGCTTACAATTTGCTAACATTGAATTTTGCCTTTTTCATTTAGACGTGGCAAGAAATCAGGAGAACTAGATATACACAGTTGAGAAATAGTGCAGAGATAACAGATTCATTTTCTGGCCAGGCGGATAAGTAATATATAGATGAACAATAAAGAGAGCAAAGCCTTTCTTAGAGGGGAAATGGATTTTACCCCCGATAGAATGATGCGCTATATTCGCTCTCGGGCGCGCCTTGCCACCTCCGAAGATATAGAGGACATTCTTCAGAACGCCCTGATAATGGTAACTAAAAATTTCGACCCCTCCCACCCTGATGCCAATCTATCCTTATATTGCCTGGGAGCCTGCAATAAGGCCATAGCCCAGAACCTGGAGAGATATCACAAGGTCAAACTTCGCAAACGCTCGGAAAGAAAAGCGGAAGAAGAAGAGAAGAAGAGAAAAGCCCAGGTGGAAGTGGGGGCGAAGCGCCAATCCGAAGTGTATGAAGGGGAGATGATGACTGTTCAGGCTCTTACCCCTGGAAAGTCATTCGATGAGACCCCATCTACCACCAGTAAATATAGAACCACTTCCCTCGATTCCATGTTTGACGACGACGACGGACGCAGCGCCGAGGAAGTCATCGGATGGGAATACAGCATTTTATCCACGTCGGAAACATCTAGCCCAGCCAGTCGGGCCATGATTAATAATTTGATTGACCTTATTTTGGAAGAGTTGCCAGCCGGAATCCACCGCACCTGCTTCGTTTTGAAATACGTAAAAGGATATAAAAGAGAAGATTTGATTTCGTGTCTAAAAATGGAAGCAAAGAGTATAGATACAGTCGATAAGAAAATCGTCCGAACCCTGAAAGCGTTCAAAGCGAAATTGGACAAGGACGAAGCAAGAATCTAGGAGACGGTAATGACTACTCTTAACGACAAATTGGCAAAAATCATAGACATGGCCGATGAGCAAGAATGCGCCCACGCTTTTCAAGCATTCTGCCGGCAATACGAAGAAGAGCTCCCCTTGCCAGGCGAGAATCCTCTCTTCGACAAAGCGATGTGGCAAGCTTCCAGCTTTATGAAGCTTTCCGACAACGATGAATCAATCCTTAGAAAGGTAACTTCCAAACTCATAGGCGAAACCCGCACAGCCACCGAAAAGACTGTGGTCGCCCTCAAAGACCTGATCGGCTCTTCCCGCGAAGCTGCCATCAATACCTGGCAAGATACCCTCGCCGCCATGCAGTGGAATCAGATGGTACCGGCCGGAGCCACCCGTGGCGTTGGCAGCCAGATGATCTCTCTGGGAACCTTCGAGAAACAAGTAGAAGACACGAAAATTCAAATCAACCTCGGTTGGCTCGTTGACAAAGATCAATTGAGAATTCTTCTTCAAGCTAAAGACACCGATGAAAACGCCAGAGAAGATGTTGAAATTCGCGTGAACGAATCCGAAAGAGGGACAGTTTTCACCAGAAAGACCAACCAGGACGGCTCTATGGTTGCGCCCAGCATCCCCGTCGGCCCTGGCGAGTACCAAATCCAGGTGCTCTGGACCGACCAGGTGGTTGAGACCCCCTTCTTCAGAATTTAAAAACTAGCCCGAACAAAACAAACTATCTACCTAGATTTCTTATCAAGAATTTCTCGATTTGATCGGAGGGCAGTAGATGAAATCGAGAACAAATCCCCGGGAAAAGTACACCAGTACTTTCCTGGGGATTTATTTTGGGGCAATTTTACCCCCGGGCCTGAACACCAATCACTGACTGGCTTCTGAATATCCGGG
>MDTD01061744.1_pt1 | contig 29228 bp, 25 predicted proteins | sample 811221 | NCBI WGS metagenome assembly MDTD01 (sample SAMN05326646, study PRJNA326480) | marine metagenome | isolation source: seawater | place: Pacific Ocean: South West | collected 2011 | reverse complement strand
TGGTGGGATTGGAGATTTTTAGGCCTAATTATTTTCTCTACAGTTTTAGACTACTGTCTTTCAAGAAATATGACCAAGGCCCGATTGTGGCTTTCATTGCTTGGCAACCTGGGAGTATTAGGGCTTTTTAAATACTACAATTTCTTCGTTGATTCATGGATCAATGCTTGGGGAGCTTTAGGCGTAGAAATGCATGCATCTACAATGCAGATAATTCTACCTGTAGGCATCAGTTTTTACACATTCCAAACCCTGAGCTACTCTATTGACGTTTACAGGGATAGGCTAAAACCCACCAGTGACCCCATCGCCTTCGCTGCATTCGTAGGCTTCTTCCCTCAACTTGTCGCAGGCCCCATCGAAAGGGCTGTAAAACTGCTACCCCAAATAGAAAGGCCAAGAACCTTCAATTACAACGAGGCTGTGTCTGGCCTACGCCTCATCCTTTGGGGATTATTCAAAAAGGTTGTAGTTGCTGATACTTGTGCTCGCTATGCTGATATGATTTTCTCAGATCCATCGGCTTATTCAACTCCCTCGCTAATTATGGGAGCCATCTATTTCTCATTCCAGATATATGGTGATTTCAGCGGTTATAGCGATATAGCAATCGGGACGTCTAGGTTGTTTGGGATCAGGTTATCTACAAACTTTAAATTCCCTTATTTCTCTAGAGATATAGCTGAATTCTGGAGGAGATGGCACATAAGCCTGAGTACATGGTTTAGGGATTATCTATACATTCCTCTAGGTGGATCAAGGGGCTCTAAAGCAACTGTTTTGAGAAATGTAGCAATCATATTTCTAGTAAGTGGATTGTGGCACGGAGCAAATTGGACCTTTGTGGTTTGGGGTGGGGTGCATGCAGCACTATTCATGCCTCTTATCCTTCTTGGGGCAAATAGAAAACACACAGATGATGTGGTTGCTCAAGGACGATTGCTACCGAGTTTCAGCGAAGCAGCCCAAATGCTATTTACATTCTCAATGGTAACTCTAGCTTGGATCTTCTTCAGAACTGATTCAATCGAACTTGCTTTTGTGTATTTAAGCGGAATCCTAAGCTTAAACCTAGAGTTGATAGTCAATCATTTTGTCCCTACAGCCCTAATCTTTATAGGTATAATGATCATAGTGGATTGGTTGAGTAGGACAGGAGAAATCCCAACTTGGTGGCTGCGTGAGAAATTCAAGCCTCTCAGATGGGCTATGTACACCCTTGCTATTGTTCTTATTCTAAAGAACCTACAGAACGGTTCTAGTTTCATTTACTTTCAATTCTAGCCAAATGAAACAATTACTCTCTAGAATATTATCATTTACATGCTTTGCAGCTGTGGTTGTTGCTTGCCTTTGGTTTGCAGCATTTTCTTTTCCTCAAGTAGAAACACATCTTGTGGCCAAACGATCTGACGAAGGCGGCCTCAGACTTAGAACTGAAGAATTTGAATCTCTTTATACGTCCCCAAAAGACTCTCTTGATTTCCTTTTTCTTGGAAGCTCTACTTGCTACTGCGGCATAGATCCTTATGCTCTGGAAGCTAATGGTTACAAAGCGTTTAGCCTTTGTTCATCAGCTCAGAGAATAGAAAACTCAGCTGATATTCTAGATTATGCACTAGAGCGATGTACTCCCAGATTTATAGTTTTAGATGCTTATCCGGAGTTTTGGGATGGTCCATTGTCTAGCGTCGAATGCGAAAGGGATTGGATCATAAATGGGCCAAGACTTCCTCTCAGAAGAATTGAACCCTACAACGCCTTTTTAAAGTTGTACCACCTGGTGGCTGACTACTTAGGTGTAGATCACAAACCATGGTCCATGAAGAGTACAGATAAGTATTCAGGACTGGGTTTTGTTGAAAGAAATAAGCCACCTATTGATTCGGTTGACTGTCCAGACGAATCTTCGAAAACGATGTCTTCTGAATACCGTCAACTTTTAGCTGATATTTCTTCTAAAGCCCAAACAATAGTAGTAATCCCACCTGTCCTTTGCGGCCAAGAATTAGATGCCTTGATAGCAATTGATGGAAACGATTGGCCTGGAGCTAAAGTCTTGAACAACTACTACGATGACCATCATTTAGTGGCAGAAGGAGCGAAGGACTACTCTGGCTGGCTAGCTGAGAAGCTTATACGCCTCTCACAAGATCCGTCTGAATAGCGGTAAATGAGGATTTGGCCTTGAGAGTACAAACACTCCCTTCCCAGCAAATCGTAAATACCCTCTAGAGTTTTAACAGTTGCGCTTTGAGGATTCTCAACTGACATAGGCAAAATCTCCATACTCATCGCTACAGGCCTATGGTCGCTCACATATTGCTCGTAGTAGTACCAACCACCCATTTCAGCAGCAACATCAATTACCATGACTTCGGTTGATTCGGCATTCAACTCCTCAAACATTTCATCAGTAACCATGATGTGGTCCAAATGCGAAGGCCAAGTTGGATAAGACCAGCCACTCGACGATCCAGTCGCAATTTCCATATCGGCAAACCAATACAAATCCGTGCTGTTCAAAAACGGCGCAAACACGTTTGTCTCCTCGATTTCGTCTATCATATCATTCAAATCCCCAAGCAAAATCACCCTCTCACCCTCAAGTTCCTCCCTCATGTATTCCTCAATAAGCGTACTCGCAATTAGCCTTCTCATCTCTTCATCCCCATCATGATTGAAATTGATATAATTGTCTCCACAACACTTGAAATGATTGTTAATCGCATACATCTCTTCTCCCTGATGAGAGAAGTGAAGAATTAGAGGTGAACGGGGTAAAGGTGACCAGTATTGAGATTCAGTGTAGATCTCATAAGTGTCTAGAATTTCTATTGTTTCAGTGTTGTAGACATAAACCAATCCTCCAAACCACCCATCCATCATAATGTAATGATATCCATCAATCTGATTTACCATGTTTTTAAAAACGGTGGTGTCGTCTATTTCTTGGATTGCATATATGTCAGCACTTATGCCTTCGATGATGTCTTTAACGTATCCTACAGTGGTTGATCCACTCTTGGGAAACCACTCAATATTCCATGTTAGAATCTCCAAGCCTTCATCACTTGAAATATCCAAGTTGTTAAAAGTTTGAGCACTTAGATGAATGCTAGCAATAGCTAGCGTTAAAGCTGTTGTGAAGTGCTTAATTGATAGTGGCATAGTCTGTTAATCTGCGGATACATGCAAATATAGGTCATGGTTTTGGGCTATATTCACAGAATGAAAACTAACTTAATACTAGCATTTTGTCTTTCCATTGGAATGGCATTTGCGCCAACTTTTCAGGCTCAAGAGACGACTAGTCAAACAACTACGGCTGATAAATACGTAAGGATATTCCTTCACAACGGTGGTATTTACGAGGGTAGAGTGATTGAGATTACTACAGAGCATTTTTTGATTGAAACCCTTCTAATGGGTGCAACCAAAATTAGTAAAAGCCAAATCGCAACTCTCACTTATATAGAGCAAGAGCAAATGGGTGAGATGAAATCAAATAATAGGAGTGCTGATATTAACCCTCAATCTAGTAGATACTTCTTTTCACCAAGTGCCCATGCATTGAAACAAGGAGAGGGATATTACCACAATATTTGGTTAGGATATAACTCGATTAGTTACGGTATTACGGATGATTTCACTGCTGGAATAACGATGACTCCAATTGGGATGGGAGCGACAGCGAAGTATTCATATCAGTTGTCTGATAAGGTAAGTACTAGTGCAGGAGGGATTGGGGTACTGCCGTTTGCAGAAGGGGATCTAGGAAGTGCTGGAATTGCTTTTGTGAATCTCACATTTGGTGATGAGAGAAAGAACTTGTCTTTAAACTATGGATTAGCATGGTATGGAAGTACTAGAACGATATATATAGATGCTTATACTGATGATAACGGTGAATATCATCCTGCTTATCCTCACTATGGTGATGACGGAACTTACTATCCAATGCGTTACGATGAACAAGGTACTTATAATGCTCATATGTTTAACGCGAGTGGTATGTTTGAGGTAAGTTCTAGAATTTGGATTTTATTCGAGACCTATTTCATTTTTGATCTTCAAACTGAGGATTCAGCCCCTATAAATGCGACTGTCATGGGAGTTAGAAGTGCTTCTAGAAAGAGGGATGCGCTTTGGGATTGGGGTATGGTAGCACTGCCTAGCGAAGGGGTGTTTGGTATTCCTTGGATTGCTTGTACAGTTCCATTCTAATTATTCGAATATCACAACGGTAGATCCCCAAAGACGACCATTGATTATGGTGATTGTGTAAGCACCAGAATTAAGAGACGATCGATGTAGGTACAACTTTGAATTTTCAATTTTGTATTCTGCATCGATTTTCTTTCCAGTAACATCTGCGACTCTAATTATTGTTTCCGTGCCCCAGTTATAAGGCAGTTCTATTGTAGCCTTATCTGTGGCAGGGTTAGGGTAGGCGTTGAATTTTAGAGGTCTTTGTGTAGTGTTGTCTACACTTACAATTGAAGGATCGCATTCTATTTCATTTCCAATTCTTACAACAATGTCGTCGAAATAGCTGTCGTTATCTGTTCCTTCATTTCTAGTTCCTCTGAGCTCGCAACGAATTGTGCGAGTTAGTGGAGGAATGGTTGTGAGCTGTTCGATGAGTAGCCAAGTGGTTTGGGCTCCTGCAATGTATTCTGTAGAAGAAATTTCGTTACCGTTTTGATCTTCGAATTGAAGCCTCATATCTGGCACGTCAACTCCGCTCCAATCAGACATCATTGCTCCAAAGGTTACACTCATTCCTCCAGAATCGATAGAATCAGCAAACTCAGTTACATCAATGTCTTGATGCATTCTACCAACTGGACTTTCTTCACACAGTCCACCAACTGCGAAATAGCGCTGGCCAGAAAATGGGTTCGTGCCTGCGCAATCTCCGGCAAGCATAGATTCGCAGATGCCCTCATCTATAATCCAGTTATCTAGAAGGTCCTCTGATCCTGGGTTTTGAACAAGATTCAGGCTGAAGGTTGATTCACCTGTTGTGAATGTTACCTCTTGGCTCCATTCACTCCAATTTAGTTCCTTGTCTCTGTATCTAAATCTCCACCAGTATTGAGTATTTGATGAAATTCCACTTACGTGTTCATCAGTTAGTGATTCTCCCGCTTGAGTGTCTTCGTTGAAGTACAGATTTTGATGCTGTTCCCATAGGTCAACAATAGGGTTGTCGTAGTTGCCCTGAATTGTCGTCACTTGCCAATGTGTAGCTCCATGTAATCCATCTATTTCAAAGTCAGTTCCACAAAGAATTACACACTCTGGTGCTATCTCTATATCTACTGGATATTGAGGAGAAGGTGTGCTTATATCGTAATCGATTTTAGTCACGGTGAAATGGTCGATTTCTTCGTTGTCGAGGTCAACGTAGTTGTCTCCTCTGGAAAGGCGTTTAACAGTGAATTTGGGCTCGTCCCCTGATTCGACATCTACCATTACAAATCCCCAGTCGTCTTCCGATACCGTAAACTCTTCATAATCGAACTGCGGCCACTCTCCCCAGTAGTCAATTGCTCCACCTGCTGTGGCAACATTAATCCAAACGTGCTTGTGATCCCTGCTCTGTCCCCTTGAATACCCATGAGTATGCCCAAAGAAATGAATAGACGGCTTGCCACACTGAGAACTAAATTCCTCAAGCTTAGAAACTACCTCTCCTGTGAAATCTGATTCTCCAGGAGTCCAAAGCTCACTCTTATACGGATGATGTAATTCCGCAAATACAAAATCTATTGAATCGGCACTACATGTGCTATTTAAAACTCCATCTAACCAATTGAGTTGGGTTTCGCCATTGTATGGTGAGTTAGAATCTAAACCGATGAATCTCACATTGCCATAATCCTTCCACCACCAACGCTCTTCATAACCTTCTGTTCCATTTTCTGGAAGATGGAAGTATTGGAAGAAGTAATTAGTGTTGACTTCGTGGTTACCCATTACCGGATAAACGGGAACTGATTCGAGGAGGTCTGCTGCAGGGCTGAAAAAGTCTTCCTCCCACTGGTGGTATGTGTTGCCGTAATCGACTAGGTCACCTGGGATAAGTACTAGAGCGAGGTTGTCTGCAGTTTGGACTCCGTATAGATTGCTCAAGTAGTCTAGGACTCCGTCGTGAATCACTTCGTCAAAAATCTCTGGGTCAGACCAACTCTGCTGCATATCACTCATGGCAACAAATCTGAAATCCTCATTGTCTGATGCAAATGGTGGAGTCTTAAACATGTTGACGCTAGATTCTGAACTGCCAGTCACCACTTGGTAGTAGTAATTCGTAAATCTATCAAGTCCAGTAAGCTCCACGTCGTGCATTACGAACCCACCGTCTGAATCGTAAGGTGTGCCAGTAGTTGTGTTTTCTACATTCTCGTCAAGCCCCCATTTTACAATGCTTTCAGAGCCTCCGTCTGTTTCCCAAAGGATGTTCACTGAATGCGGTTTAGCGTCTTGGATGTAGGGTTTTACAATGAAAGTTTGGGCTAGGAGGGATGTGCTTGTAAATGCAATCGCAATTGAGATAAAAATCCTCATAATGTGTCTATAATTTCCTTGCATGCTTCAGCCAATTTTGTGGCTGAATCAGGGTTGTTTCTAAACCAAAGCTCTGGTTCAATTAATTCTAATTCGCAAAGGCTCAATTTGCCTTTATTGTCTCTTACTATATCAATGCGCGCATAGACGGGATTGTATGGGCAGGCTTCTAAAGAGGCTTTGCCAAATTCTATTTCTCCAGTCGTTGCTTCATGGATTTCAACTGTGCCTCCGTGATCGTCTTGTACTCTGAAATCTCCTGATTTAGCAATCTTCCTTACAGCGTGAGTGTATTCTCCTCCAATAAACATCAGAGAAATTTCGCCGTATTCTACGATATCACTTAAGAACTCCTGGAAGATCATGTCTTCCTCATTAATGAGTTTGGCAAAGATCTCTTCGTGTTCCGCTGCGTTAGCTGGAGTGAGTCTATATGTGTGTCTGGCAGCGCCGCTAATAGTGGGCTTGAGAACAGCTTCTGACCACCCTGCATTTTCAAATAGCTGTGATAGGCTAATGTCGCTTCCCTTCTTTATGAATATTGATGGTGCTACGTTAAGTCCAGCATCCATTAGATCGGATAGATAGTGCTTATCTATATTCCAATTGATTATATCGGCAGAATTAAGAAGTAGGCACTTAGTGCTAACCTCAGCAAGCCATGGAGCAAATTCAGGATATCTGTCAAAATAATCCCAAGTAGTTCTAAAGATTACAGACTTAGTTGAGCTCCAATCAAATGTTATGTCAGCCCAATCCCTTTTCTCAGCTTTCAATCCCTGAGATCTTAGGGCTTCTAAAACGTAATTGTCTTCGTCGAGAATGTTCTGGATATACCAATCGACCTTTTTAGGGTTGATGTATTCTTCTTGAGTTAGGACTATTACGTCGTACATGCCCTTAAGGTATGCGCGTACCAGGGATTTTCCTAATTCTTAAAGATTTTGGTGTCACTTCTAGGTATTCATTTTCAGAAATCCACTCCATCAATTCCTCTAATGACATCTTTTTAGCTGGTGCAATTCTTAGCCCTTTATCAGCACCTGAAGCTCTCATATTCGTGAGTTTTTTACCTCTTACAAGGTTAATCTCCATATCGATGTTTCTTGCAGATTCTCCTACGACTTGTCCAGGGTAAATATCTTCACCCGGATCGATAAAGAATGTGCCTCTCTCTTGTAATCTGTCAATCTCATAAGCTCTTGCTTGCCCTAATTCAGAGCTTACAAGTGAACCAGTTGATCTTGTATTTATATCACCAGCGTATGCGTCGTAAGATTCAAATCTGTGAGTCATGATTGCTTCGCCAGATGTAGCGGTGAGGATTTGGTTTCTCAATCCAATTAGACCTCTTGATGGAATGCGGAATTCCATGTGTTGAAGATCTCCTTTGGGCTCCATAACCTGTAGCATCCCTTTACGCATCATTACAAGCTCTGTTGCTTTACCTGCGTTTTCCTCTGGCACATCGATTACAAGATGCTCAAATGGTTCATGTCTTGCACCATCAAGTTCCTTGTATATCACCTGTGGTTTTCCTACTTGTAGCTCATAACCCTCGCGGCGCATTGTTTCCAAAAGCACACTTAAGTGAAGTATGCCTCGCCCATATACATTCCACTTATCCTCTGAATCAGTTGATTCAACTCTAAGAGCTAGATTCTTTTGTAGCTCTGTGTCTAAACGCTCTCTGATGTGACGGCTAGTTAGGAATTCACCATCCTTTCCTAAGAATGGAGAAGTGTTGATTGTGAACATCAGGCTCATTGTAGGTTCGTCTACAGCAATACGTTCAATAGCTTCTGGATTTTCCAGGTCACTGATGGTGTCTCCAATCTCAAAACCCTCAATTCCATTGATGGCGCATATGTCACCAGCTTTTACCATATCAACCTTCTCCTTCCCAAGTCCATAAAAAACAAAAAGTTCTTTTGCCCTTACTTTCTTAACTCCATCAGTAGTGCATAGCGCGTAGTCCTTGTTGGCATGGATTTCACCTCTGAACAGTCTTCCAATTGCAATTCGGCCTGTGTATTTAGAATAGTCCAGTGATGTGATTTGCATTTGGGGTAGACCTTCGTGGTATGGCGCTTCAGGAACTTCGCTTACAATAAGGTCTAGTAAGTAATCGATGTTTTCAGTAGGCTTCTGCCAATCCTCAGACATCCAATTGTGCTTAGCAGAACCATAAGCTGTTGGAAATTCTAGCTGCTCTTCCGTTGCGTCGAGGTTGAACATCAGATCAAAAACCTGCTCATGCACGATGTCTGGAGTGCAGTTTTCTTTATCAACTTTATTTACTACAACTAAAGGCTTTAGACCTAGTTCAAGAGCTTTTCCAAGTACGAATCTTGTTTGTGGCATAGCACCCTCAAAAGCGTCAACTAAAAGTAGTACGCCATCAGCCATTTTCAATACTCGTTCAACTTCTCCACCAAAATCTGCGTGACCTGGAGTGTCAATGATATTGATCTTTGTTCCCTTCCACATGGCGCTAACATTCTTTGAAAGAATTGTGATTCCACGCTCACGCTCTAGATCGTTGTTGTCTAGAATTAAATCACCTGTTTCTTTTCTAGGGTCTACAACCTGACAACGATGAATCATTTTGTCGACTAGAGTAGTCTTCCCGTGGTCTACGTGTGCAATAATTGCGATGTTTCTTATTCCGCTCATGTAATGAATGTTAAGCCTTCTTAAGGCGCCGTGAATTTACTCCCTTCTCTGTTATCTTCGTCAAGTGATTAAATTAAGTAGTATAGAAAAATCCTATAAGACGGGAAGCCAATCGCTGAAAGTGCTAAAGGGGCTGGATTGTCAGGTGAAAGAGGGAGAGATGGTTGCTATTATGGGATCGTCAGGATCTGGTAAATCTACATTGCTAAATATTTTGGGATTGCTCGATGGATTTGATTCTGGTGAATATCTTCTAGCTGGAGAGTCTATGGATGGGTTAAACGAGAGGTCTGCTGCTAAATACAGGAGCCGATTTCTAGGTTTCGTATTTCAGAGTTTCAACTTAGTGGGATTTAAAACTGCAATGGAAAATGTTGCATTGCCGCTTTATTATCAGGGGGTTTCTCGAAAGGAAAGAAATAAGAGAGCATTAGAGTTTTTAGACAAGGTGGGATTGCTTGATTGGGCTGAACATTTGCCAAATCAACTCAGTGGAGGCCAAAAACAAAGAGTAGCCATTGCTCGCGCTCTTGTCGGAAAACCTAAGGTGATCTTAGCAGACGAACCCACTGGAGCACTTGATTCGAAGACTTCATATGAGGTGATGGGATTACTGCGAGAGCTTAACAATGAAGGAATCACAATGGTAGTTGTAACGCATGAGCAGGATATAGCTGAAATGTGTGACAGAATCATTAGACTACACGACGGACAAATTGCCTAATGTTTAATCGAGATACTTGGTTCGAAATAGCACACACCGTGCTCAGTCATCCGCTGAGGACTGTGCTAACTGGTATTAGTATTGCTCTTGGTGTATTCATTCTTGTGGTGATGCAGGGGCTTGGGTTTGGTCTACAAAATGGAGTGCAAAATCAATTTGCTGACGATGCGGTTAATTCAATTTGGGTGCAAGCAGGCCGAACCCAATTAGCTTACAAGGGCAATCAGGCGAATAAGCAGGTGAAGCTTCGTGAGAATGATGTAGAGGCAATTTTTGCAGAGATGGATTCTGTGTATTCTTATTCTCGCAGGATTCGCAAGTGGGGTGTGCAGATGGAGCATGGTGATAAAGTTGGCTCTTATCCTATCAGAGGCGTTGATCCGGATCATCAGATGCTTGAAAACACTAAGCTTACTGATGGGCGTTACGTGTCTCAAAGGGATATAGACGAGGAAACTAAGGTTGCTGTTGTAGGCCAAACCATAGTTGATGAAATCTACGAGGGCGCGAATCCCATAGGAACTCATATCACAATTGGAGGAGTTCTTTTCAGCGTAGTAGGAATGTTTAACGACCCCGGGAATCGTTGGGAAAACAAAATGGCCGTAGTGCCGTACACAACAGCCAAGAAACTCTTCAGAGGTGGACGCGACAAAGTAGATCAGCTCATCCTAGGTACTGGCGATATGGAGGTTGCCTCAACAATTACTCTAACAGAAAGGCTACTTGGATGGATTAAGGAGAGAAAGAGTGTTCACCCAGAAGATGCTAGGGGAATATGGATGGACAACAACAACGAGGAGTACCAGAAATACCAAAACATCTTCCTAGGCATTGAATTGTTTATTTGGGGTATAGGCCTGCTAACTCTCCTAGCAGGAGCTGTTGGAGTGGCAAACATCCTTGCGATCGCAGTCAAGGAGCGTACAAAGGAGATTGGGGTACGCAAGGCACTCGGTGCGACAGGTTTATCAATAGTAGGCCTTGTAGTCCAAGAAAGCTTGGCTTTAATGCTCGTTTCGGGCTGCCTCGGCCTCGTCCTCGGTGTAGGCCTTTTAGAACTAGTGTCTCCAATGGTCGACCACGAATACTTCCAAAACCCTCAAGTCGACTTCCGCATTGCATTAGTTGCCCTAGGTGTGTTGTCCGTTGTTGGAGTTATAAGCGGAATCGGCCCTGCAATTCGCGCGGTCAGTATTAAACCAGTTGAAGCCCTAAGAGACGAGTAATGCTTAAAATTTTCGATAGAGATAGGGCATTAGAGATCTTGCAAGTTTTCATTGCAAATCCATTCAGAACCTTCCTTTCAGGATTAGGTGTCGGCTGGGGGTTATTTATGATCATCGTTACTGTTGGTGCGTCTAACGGCCTGGAGAACGGTGTGACCAGCGATCTCGGCGGAAGGGTAAAGAACTCAATGTTCTTTTGGACCCAGTGGACGTCTATGCCGTACAAGGGATTCAATAAGGGGAGGAGCTTTAGCTTCAATGAGTCTGATACAGAGTTCCTGAAGGAAAATTCGAAATTTACCAAGCTTGTGGCACCTCGTAATCAGCTTGGTGGGCACAGAGGGTCGAACAATATTTTTAGGGGGACAAAGTCTGGTGCATTCAACGTGTATGGCGACGTGCCGGAATACATTGAGATTGAGCCGGTTAAAATCCTCAAGGGTCGCTACCTCAATGAGGGCGACATTGTAGAGGAAAGGAAAATTGCTGTGATAGGAAAAAGGGTCCACGAGCTTTTATATGAAACCGATGAAAAGGTTATAGGATCTACAATTAGGGTTCAGGGCGTGATATTTACTGTTGTTGGTGTGTATTCTTCATTCCAAACAGGTGAGGATGCCGAGGAGTCAAACCAAAGCATCTTTGTCCCCTACACGACTTTTGGTAAGGCTTTCCATACGGGTGATAGAGTCGGGTGGTATGGGTTGTTGATTGATCCGGATGTGCATGCGGATTCGGCCGCAACAGAGGTCGTTACTTTGATGAAGGCGAGAAAGTCGGTGCATCCGGATGATAGGACGGCGTTTGGGCATTGGACGATGGCTAGTGCGTATGAGGAAATGGAGACGATTTTTGGAGCGTTTAGGTTTATAGCATTCGTCTTTGGAGGTCTTGCTTTATTGGCAGGGGCGATAGGGATCATGAACATCATGCTAATTACTGTGAGGGAGAGGACGAAGGAACTTGGGATAAGGAGGGCTATGGGTGCAACTCCGCGGACGATTATGCGCCAAATCATGTCAGAAACTCTTTTCCTAACTACAGTTTCAGGTCTTACTGGGATGTGCTTAGGAGTTGCTTCGCTAGAAGGAGTAAACAAACTGCTGCTTTCTATGGGAGGAGCAGGGGGAAGCTTTAGGAATCCTGAAGTATCTGTAGAAATAGTGTTAACTGCTCTGGGCGTAATGCTGATAATGGGCGTGTTTGCAGGTATCTTGCCAGCTGTTCGAGCTATTGCTGTTAGACCTGTAGAAGCAATTAGAACTGAATAAAAAAAATAAGATGAAAAAAGGACGTCTTTACGCATTGATAATTTTTGTAATTGCTGTTGTTGCAGCTGCGATTTACACTGTTGATTTTCTTTATAAGAAGGAGCAAACTGCTGAGGCATTTTACAGAACCCAAACCGCACAACAAGGCGATATTGTTCTCAAGACCGTAGCATCAGGTAGCATTCAGCCAAGGCACGAGATCTTGATCAAACCTCAGGTAAGTGGTATCGTTCGCATTGTGCACATTGAAGCAGGTGATTTAGTTAAGACAGGTGATGTTCTAGCAGAGGTGATGATAGTCCCCAACATGTCGGCGCTTAGTAGCGCAGAAAACAGATTGTCTAGAGCCCAAATCTCATTAGACGACGCCAACAGAACTTACGAAAGAAATTCAGCTCTTTTTGAAAAGGGTGTTCTTTCAGCGATGGATCTTCAAAGGGATGAGATTGCTTTGAAACAAGCAAAAGAAGAACTGTTAGGGGCGAAGGATAATTTGAGAATTGTAAAAGAGGGTGTGACTGCTAGGGGAGGAAGTGCTTCAAATACTCTTATTCGTTCAACGATTGATGGAATGGTATTGGATGTGCCAATCAAAAAGGGTAACAGCGTTATCGAGGCGAATAACTTTAACGACGGAACTACGATTGCTTCGGTTGCCGATATGCAGGATTTGATTTTTGTCGGTAAAATAGATGAGTCTGAGGTTGAAAAGCTGCACAAGGGAATGGAGATCGAGCTAACTATTGGAGCAATTGAGGATGAGGTTTATCCAGCTACTTTAGAGCATATTTCGCCAAAAGGAATTGAGGAAAGCGGTGCTATTCAATTTGAAATCAAGGCTGCAGTAATTCTTGAAGAGGGGCAATTTTTACGTGCAGGATATTCAGCAAATGCAGAGGTTGTGCTTGATAAGAGAGTAGGGGTTCTTACTCTGAGTGAAATGCTAGTCCAGTACGATGGATCACAGCCATATGTTGAGCTAGAAACTGCCCCAAACACATATGAACGTAAGGATATTCAGCTCGGCCTTTCTGATGGATTGTCGGTAGAAATTGTTTCGGGGCTGACTGGTGAGGATGCAATCAAGGTTTGGAATAAACCTAGTTTTGAAGAATTTAAAAGAAAAGGCGGGAGAGGTAAGAAGCACTAGAGATTGAAGACACGGCTCATATTGAACCCAAAAAATATGTCGCCATTCTGCCAAGTGCCTGTGTTCTCAGTCAAAAACGATCGCTCGAACATACCAGCCGAATTCGTCACGTGCAATTGAAATACGTGCCCACCGGTCTCTATATCAAATCCAATAGATAAGCCGTCATAAGCCTCTTCGTCTTGGTATGCATTGAGCCTGTAGTTGTATTCGACGTTGAGGCTTGTTCTCGTAGCAATTTTGTATCGACCACCTATGCCAAGCACGAAGTTGTCGTGAATTTCATACGGCTGATCTACAATGTTTTTGTGTACAAATGATGGCACTAGAGCTAGACTTAGGTCTTTTGAAACTTTTCTAGATATGATTGCTTGATGAGAATAGCTCATTCGTTGAACATGAGTGAAGTCAAAGCTTCTGCTATTTGTGTACATCGCAACTGAATACCAAGAAATACTGATGGGAACGTTTTTAGCTCCGGTACATTGCTTGAGCAGTTTGGCCTTTATGCTTCCCTCAAAAGTTTTCTGAAAATTGCTACGCGCTAGAGAGATGGCGATATCATCTGTGATTCCATAGTCAAAGGACATTTTCATTTCTGCATTATCCAGCCCAAACAAATCGTATAACCCACTATTCAGCGTCCCAAACCTGTGCATGATGACAAAGTGTAAAACCCCAGCGCTTGGAGTTTCATTGCTCTGCAGGTTTACTATTCTGGTGTCTTTAAATGTTGCAGATGTGTAATGTATATCCTTCTCATCGTCAAGTAACAATTCTTCAATTAAATCTTGAGAAAATCCAGATGTTGCAATCAGTGTAAATGCTACTAGAATAAAGTGTCTCATCATTTTCTAGGTGTTAGAATTCCCTCAACCATAACCACGATGGTTTCTGCGATTTGCCCTCTGACTATTTTGGGTATTTTAATTCCAAAATCCTCAGCGTTTACAGCAAATTCTGACTGTACAATCCAGTTGCCATCCTCAAATTTGATATTCCCGTCAAAGCTTCTGTTTACTGTAATTCCGTGTATAGTGAGCTCACCAACGACAACCACATCTCCACCTTCTGAATTTACTTCTTCCCAATTTTCGATTTTGCCCTGGAGAGTGGAGTTAGGGAACTCCTCAGATTCCATGTAGTTTTCATTGAAGTGTTCCTCCATAAGTGCAATTTCAAAGTGGAATCCTCTGATTGGGACTTGGAATACGATTTGGCCTGTGGATGTATCAAATAGTGAGCTTACTTGATCATTTGTGGCATCGATGTCCTCTATTGGCGTTTCGCTCAAGAACTTAACTTGAACATTACGAGACATGAATTTTTGCGTGAAGGCGGTTTGGCCTAAAAACAAAATCAACGATATAAGAATAATGTAATGTTTCAATTTTTAGTTGTTTAAAGCACCCTGTTCAACCCAATTGGTGAATAGATCGATTTGGCAATCTGTTAGAGGTGAATTAGGTGGCATAAGTTGGTCGTCAGCCAAATCTAGATTGATTCTGTGTATGATTTTAGAATTATTTGCGGTCTGCGAAACCACCTCATAATCAGTTAGATTCAAGTCGGCTTCAGGGTAAGAAGCCCCATGGCAACTTCCACATTTTTCATCGAGTAGTGGAACGATGTCATTAGAATATGAGACATCGACAACAACGCATTCATTTTCGTCATAAGCACAACTATGCATAATTAATGCACAGAAGATTGCAGAAGTATAAATCTTAAACGAGGTCCTAGTGTTCATAATGAAGTAATAAGTTTAAGGTATAATTGTTTAACTTAGATTCGTGACGCCAGCTGAAAAATACAGAAGTAATTTCAAAAACCTAGAAGAAGAGTTGTTAATTGCTGCAACTCAATATGCACTTGCATGGAAGTTTGGCAACTGGACTGCTAGACAGAGGATGCTTACGGTACACGAAAGGTTGCTTAGAAATGTTCGATACGAGTTACAGGAGTTGTACGATGTGACTAACATGGAACAAGAAGAATATAGGAAGGAGTTTATTAGGACTTTTAATCTTTGGGTGAAATCACTACCCAAAATGGCTAAAGAGCAACTCGATTTAATTAAAAATTATACAGACGTATTTGTAGATGAGGACGAAGATTAACACGCTATTATTACTTCCATTTGTTTTGCTGAGTTCTTGCACTGTGCAGGAAGAGGGGGAGGTGTGCCATTTAATTGAGCATGCTGATATAGACTTGACTTTGAAGTCTATGGATGATTATGCTGCGATGAATTGGGATGAGCATAGAGCGTCTTATACAGAGGATGGAACAGTTCATCTGAACTCGCTGGATCCAGAGGATTTGAAGCAAATTGATGATGCGTTAGAGGGGTACAAGGCTCAGAGGGAATCAGGGGTTTGGTCTGAATTTTTCTGGACAGGGAGGTATGCTGATAGGGTTATACTTGATTATCCAGATCTTGATCCTGAGCCATGGGTTTTTGTCTGGGGAAATTGGAATGGGGTACTAGCTGAATCAGGAGACACGATCACTGCTGCTGTACACATTGCTAATAGGATGTCACATGATGGCCTGATAAGGTATCACTATGTAAACATTGATAGGGCTCCTATCGTTACAGCGTTGGCAAAGTAGTACCTTACGCAACCATTATTAACCATCACTGGTTTTCATTACATGAAGCATCTTTTTTCCTTTCTACTTGTCTTTAGTTTTCTGTCTGTTGTTGTAGCCCAAACCCAGTATTGGACAAACAACCCCAACCTCGATGGTGAACCCACTATACAACCAGCAGATTATAGAGTCGTTGGTTTGGATTTAGAGGCGATGAAGGATTTACTATCGAGCGCCCCGTATGAAAGTGATGTTAAAGCGGCTGATTCTCCAGTTATCATTATGCTTCCAATGCCAGATGGGACATTTGAGAGGTTTTCATTTGTGAATTCTCCTGTAATGGCTCCTGGACTGGCTGCTAGATTTCCAGAAATTCAAGTCTATTTAGGTCAGGGAATTGACTCGCCTTCATCTACAGTAAGGTTTGACTTGACTCCTAAAGGGTTTCATGCAATGGTTTTGGCTTCAAATCAAACCATATATATTGATCCATTTAATCCTGGAGATTTAAACCGCTGCATCAGCTATACAAAGTCTAGTTTCTATGCAAATAATGAAAGCGATTGGCAGTGTGGTGTAGATGATAAATCTGATTTAACTACTCCAGTTTTATCTAAACCTGATGGCAAGGAGGTGCAAATCATGGGTTTGCAGAAACAAGCTACGACGCCAAATGGTTCTTCACTAAGGACTTATAGGTTAGCTCTGGCGTGTACGGGTGAATATGGAACATTCCACGGTGGAACAGTTGCAGGTGCTCTAGCTGCAATGAACACAACGATGGCAAGGGTAAACGGCGTTTTTGAAAGAGATATTTGCCTTAGAATGATCATCATAGACAATAATGATGACATCATCTATTTGAATGGAAGTTCTGACCCTTACACGAACTCAAATGGGGCAACGATGTTGTCTCAAAACCAAACTACCTGCAACAATGTAATTGGTTCTTCGAACTATGATATTGGTCACGTTTTCTCTACTGGAGGTGGTGGTATCGCAAGCCTACAGTCACCATGCTATTCTAATTATAAGGCTCGGGGAGTAACAGGACGATATGTTCCAGTAGGTGATCCATTTGATATAGACTACGTTGCTCATGAGATGGGACATCAATGGGGTGCCAATCACACTCAAAACAATTCTTGCAACAGAGCGTCAAGTGCTGCATATGAACCAGGATCTGCTTCAACAATAATGGGTTATGCAGGTATATGTTCTCCAAACCTACAGAACAATAGCGACGACCATTTCCACAATAAGAGCATCAATGAAATGATTTCATATACAGTGTATGGCAATGGCAACTCATGTGATACTCCAATCAGTACGGGCAATGCAATTCCCAGCATAGACGCTGGATCTGGAGGGTTTTACATACCATCAAGCACTCCTTTTGAGTTGAAGGCAACGGCATCAGATCCAGATGGTGATGCAATTACATACAATTGGGAACAATACGATTTGGGCCCAGCAACTGCAAGTAGTGATTACAACTTGACTAATCCTTCAGGAAATCAACCGATTTTCAGATCATGGTCATCTACAACTGAACCAACGAGGTCATTTCCAAGAAAGGTAGATCTCGTAAACAATACTGTTACTATTGGAGAGCATATGCCTACTTACACAAGGGGGCTAGAATTCAAATGTTCAGTAAGGGATAATGTAGCAGGTGGAGGAGCCTTTAATGATGACGTGGTGTCGTTTAATGTATACGGAAACGCAGGTCCATTCGTTGTAACATCTCCCTCTGGTGGATCTCTTCAAGGCGGAAGTGAGGTTGAGATTACTTGGGATGTAGCTGGAACAGCATCTTACCCTATTAGTATTGAAAACGTCGAAATCACGATGTCTACAGATGGTGGATATAATTTCAATACGGTACTATTGGATAGTACGCCAAACGACGGAGAAGCCACAGTAACGATCCCAAACCAAACGAGCTACCAAACCCGTTTTAAGGTGAAAGCGATAGGAAGTATTTGGTTTGATATAACTAATCTCAATACTGCAATACTTTACTTCGCTGGAATTGATGGATGCACAGATTTAGAAGCTTGCAACTTTGCCCCAGAAGCCACGAATGATGATGGGTCTTGTGAATACTCGGACCCAGGTTTTGATTGTGATGGCAATGACAATTGTCCTGTAGACGTGAATAATAATGGAGTTGTGGATGTAGCTGATGTACTATTGGTTTTGTCAGGTTTTAGCTGCCCTGCAAATTGTGAATACGATATCGATGGTGACGATATGATATCCGTTTCAGATATCTTACTTTTATTGTCAAGCTTTGGAGAAAACTGCCCATAAACTTAGTCTTAAATTTAAATCATGGAAGTAAAATGTGTGTTGCAACAGTGTTCGTATGATGAACTTGCTGTTGAAGACCAAAACTTGTTGGAAAAGGCACATGAAGCGGCTTCTAATGCATTCGCTCCTTATTCAGATTTCAGAGTTGGATCAGCGGTAAGATTAGCAAACGGTCAAATAGTCCAAGGCTCAAACCAAGAAAATATTTCATACCCCCAGGGTATGTGTGGTGAAAGAGTAACGCTTTTTGCTGCAGGAGCTCAATATCCAGGAGTTGAAATTGTAGCAATGGCTACTGTATCTCCATCTGAAATAGCTCTATCCACTGGGTTTGCTCCATGCGGAGGATGTAGGCAAGTAATATTAGAGTCAGAATTACGCCAAAACACCCCCATCAAGCTATTGTTGCAAGTGCGTCACGAGCACGTTTTAATTTCTGATTCAGCTGAAAATCTTATGCCATTTTCTTTCCGAGTAAAAGATGATGGTCTCAAGAAGAATAGGACTTAGATTCACACTATGGAAATTTTCATGAGCATAGTAGGCATGGCTGCCTTGTTGGGAATCGCTGTTCTGCTTTCTAAAGATAGGCGTGCTATTAACCTTCGTACAGTTGGAAGCGCCTTCGCTATTCAATTTTTATTTGGTGCGTTTGTTCTATACACCTCGATAGGCCAAACCGTTCTTGGAGCCATGACCAATGGCGTTCAATGCATTATCGATTTTGGTAATGCAGGAATCAACTTCCTCTTCGGTGGACTAACTACAAATGAAGGAATAGGTTTCGTTTTTGCTCTTCAAGTTTTACCAGTTATCATCTATTTCTCAGCTTTAATAAGCGTCCTGTATTACTTAGGGATTATGAAGTGGTTCATCAACTTAATTGGTGGCGCACTAAGCAAGTTACTAGGATCATCTCGCGCTGAATCACTTAGCGCTACTGCAAACATTTTTGTAGGCCAAACCGAAGCACCTCTCGTTGTAAAACCATTCATCAACACAATGACAAAGTCAGAACTATTCGCAGTTATGTGTGGTGGATTAGCTTCTGTAGCAGGTTCAGTTCTCGCTGGTTACGCCAACATGGGAGTCCCATTAGAATACCTGATTGCTGCCTCTTTCATGGCTGCTCCTGGTGGATTACTCTTTGCAAAAATCATCATGCCTGAAACAGAAACGCCTAAAGTTGAATTAAGCGATCTTGATCCTGATGCAGACTCAAAGAAACCTGTAAACGTCATAGACGCTGCTGCATCTGGTGCTTCATCGGGTCTAAAGCTAGCATTGAATGTGGGGGCTATGTTGCTTGCGTTTGTAGGGTTGATAGCACTTTTAAATGGATTGTTTGGTGGTGTGGGAAATGTGTTTGGAATTGAAGATTTGACTCTTGAGCAAATTTTAGGTTACATATTCAGCCCTCTAGCATTTTTGATTGGAGTTCCTTGGTCTGAAGCGACTACAATAGGTTCTTTTATAGGCCAAAAACTAGTTGTAAACGAATTTGTTGCATACCTAAACTTCGTTCCTTATCTAGCTGAAGATGCACCTATGATTCTGTCTGAAAAATCAAAGGCAATAGTGTCATTTGCATTGTGTGGCTTCGCAAATCTTAGCTCAATAGCAATCCTTCTTGGAGGTCTAGGTGGTATAGCTCCTTCAAGAAGAGGAGAAATAGCGAAATTTGGCCTTTTAGCTGTAGCTGCAGGAACACTTTCAAATCTTATGTCTGCTACCATAGCAGGCTTATTCCTATCGCTTTAAATCGTGAAATTTCTGCCACAAGAAATAATACGCCAAAAGCGTAACGGAATGACTCTAACCGCGTCTCAACTACACGGCTTCTCACAGGGCATTGCTTCTGGAGAAGTTAGCAATGCTCAAATCGCTGCATTCACCATGGCAGTCTACTTTCAAGATCTAAGCATTCAAGAAAGAGTCGACTGGACAAATGCTGTAAAGTCATCAGGCTTCACGATCGACTGGTCAGACATGTCAATCCCTGGCCCAATTCTCGACAAGCATAGTACTGGAGGCATAGGAGATGGCGTGTCACTCATGCTAGCCCCAATGTTAGCGGCATGTGGTGCGTACATCCCTATGATAGCAGGAAGAGGACTAGCACATACTGGTGGCACAATAGACAAGCTAGAGTCATTCCCTGGCTACAATACAGGTGTGTCCATTGATGAGTTTAAAAATGTAGTAAGGGATGTAGGATATTCTATAATAAGACAAACAGATGAACTTGCACCTACAGATAGTAGAGTTTACTCAGTTAGAGACGTTACAGCAACTGTTGAAAGTATAGGGTTAATTACGGCATCTATAATTTCTAAAAAATTAGCGGCAGGTATTAATTCATTAGTGTTGGATGTAAAGACTGGAAATGGAGCTGTTATGCAATCATTAGAAGATTCACGAACACTTGCTAAATCACTGGTTGATGTCTCAAATGGAGCAGGAGTTAAAACCTCTGCATTGATTACAGACATGTCCCAACCCCTTTCTTTTAATGCAGGAAATTCATTAGAAATACTAGAGTCAATCGAATTTTTAAAAGGTGGTAAAAGTCATCCAAGACTAAGTGAATGCGTTTATGCACTTGGAAGTCAGGCGTTAGTGGATTCAGGTCTTTATGAGAAACTAGATCAAGCTGCAACAGCTTTGAAAAATAGCATTTCAAGCGGCTTGGCATTAGAGAAATTCGCTCAGATGGTTGATAGAATGGGTGGAGATACAGCAGTAATTGAAAACACAGACCTCCTGCCTCAAGCGAATATTATTAAGCCTGTATATGCAGATAGAACAGGGTATGTAAATTCATTTGACCTTCGAGCTATCGGAATGTCTATTGTTAGCTTGGGAGGTGGACGAACTATTCCAGGTCAAGCGATTAATCACAGTGTTGGATTGCAAAACATTGTGCAGGCAGGATCTAGAGTTACCCCACTGAAATCATCACAACCTCTGTGTTTCATTCATGCTTCTACTGAAAAAGATTGTGAAGAGGCTGAAAGAAAAATCATAGAATCAATTTCAATTGATAGTGATCCCTGTAAATTCGTGCCCCTATTTCACGAAATAGTAAAATAAACCATGGTAAAAGTAAAAGTGTTTGACATGCCTGAAGATGCAAAAAGACCTGCAGTTGAAGCTCCTAAAACTGACAATAAAGCATTTAAAGATATTGTAGAGTCTAGACGTTCAGTTAGGTTTTTTTCTAGCGATCCAATTCCACAATCAGTAATAGATGATTGCATAGATTCTGCTTTACTTGCTCCGAATTCTTCTAACCTTCAGTGCTGGGAGATTCACCATGTATCAGATTCTGAGAAAAAATCTAAACTTGCAGAGTGCTGCCTTGGTCAACCTGCAGCTTCAACAGCTAAGGAATTATTTGTTTTTGTAACAAGGCCAGACTTGTGGAGAAGGAATAATCAATTAATGCTAGATGAATTCGATAGAAGAGGGGATATGCCTGAAAGTGCTTACCAATATTTCAAAGTAATCACTAAGATGGCGTATACAATTGGGTGGTTTGGCATGTTAGCACCAATAAAATGGTTGTTTTTTAACCTTAGAGGATTAACTCAACCAACTCCAAGAGGTCCTTTAGGAAAATGGGGTATGAAGGTTTGGGGGCATAAGAGCACAGCTCTTGCAAGTGCACATTTCATGCTTGCAATGAGATCACATGGTTTTGATACTTGTCCCATGGAAGGATTTGATAATGTGAGAGTAAAAAAATTACTTGGATTGCCAAGAGGAGCAGATGTAACTATGGTAATCTCTGCAGGAAAGCGTGCTGAAGGCGGGATTTATGGTGATAGATTTAGATTTGATAAAAGCTTAATTGTGAAAACACATTAAGCTGATTTAATCTGCTGTATAAAGTCCATGCCAACCTCAAGACCTAGCCTGTAATCAGCATCTACATCTTCTTTGTATAAGTAATATCCATCACTCCTTAAGTCTGTTGGAGGAGCCAAAACGTGCCAATCTACACCTTCAGGTTTTTCACCATTCAAAAAGTCTACTCTATCGTTGTAGGTTTTGTAGCTGTTATGGAATAAATCTGAGATAGCATCATTGTCGTAATTCCAGTACTCAGCAAACCAAGAAATATAGCTTTGATCAAGTTTAGTTTTTTCTGGCCTAGTACGAATTACTAGAATTTTCTTAGATCCATTTTTTACAGCTTCTCTAACTGGAATAGGGTCGGAATAGCCCCCGTCAAACATTTTAATCCCATCAACTATGGCTTCCCCCTTAGTTATAAATGGTAATGTAGCTGACGCCATTAACATATTTAACCATTGCCCTTTACTTGGGGTTAAATAATGAGGCTTCCCCGTTTTCTTATTTGTTGCGATAATCTTCACGTTTTTCCCTTCAATATTTTTCAATGCCAAATCTTCATCAAAGGGAAAGGTCTCACTCACATATTTTTCTAGAAAATCTAAATTCATTAACCCTGAAGAAGAGAAAGTATTCATATAACTTAAAAAGTCAGGATTTTCTACTAATGATCTAGATACAGTTATGAAATTTTTACTCTGTTTTGCAATGAAATATGACATTGCCATGGATCCGCTTGAAACTCCGTAATAGTTTTTAAAATCAGTGAATTCATTAGCTAGTAGTACGTCTAAAATACCTGCAGAAAAAGTGCATTTAAGGCTTCCGCCCTCAAGAATTAATGTGTCAAATGATTTTAGCAATGTGTTGTTTAATTTAGTTCTTTTATGTTCAATTTAGTTCACACTTCTTTTCTTGAAGTAGCTATTTTGTACGTTTGAATGTCTTAAGGGATCAACTACAAATTTCATTTCAGGACACTAATAAATTCAATCGGCTAGACAAGCCTATATAACCTGTTTGTGATGTAAGTAAATCGAGCGAAATCAAGCTCGATTTTTTACGTTTAGGACTTCCAATTTTTTGAATTAGGCTATAATACCATATCCCAAGAGTCCTTTCTTCATGACTTGGGAATCTCTCTGGACTTACTGAATCTAGTAACGCACGGGCTTCCATCTCTCTTCCTGTTAAGTAGTAACACCAGGCTAGCCTTAAGTCCATAATATTATCTATCGTAAACTGTCTTGTAGCAAAATCTTGACGAGTTCTATAATTCTGTATACCCAATATTGCCTCCTCACATAGTTCCTTGTCATTAGCTAGTGTAATCCATTCAATTATTTTAAATATGAAGGGACAAGTTGTGACAGCTTCTCTAGGCCAAATCGCCTCTTCATTATTTATTCCTTCATAAATAAGAGTTCTGAAGTTTTCCAGAGAGTTATTGTCTGTTTTCACTCCCTCGGTTTGTGCTAAAAGATTCAACCCTAAGATTCTAGCTTGAGGCATTGGGTGAATCTTTTGGGAAAGTTCTGTAACCATTGGAAGTTTTCTTAAAGTATCAGCCTTTTCCTTACCTACATACAAGTCAGTAACCATTAGAAGACCCTGCGAAAACATCTTTTCCTGTATAGTGTTTGATGTCTTTAGGTAGTCTTGCATCAATTCCTTTCCAAAACTTCCCATATAATCTAGAGGTGGTATGTATTCCGCCAATAGCCTCACAATTGGGTGCCTGTGTGACTTTTTCCAAAGCCATTCTGGCAAAGCATTTAACTTATAAAGCATAATTGTAGACTCTGTTGTTGATTTTAACTGAGATGCAGAAAGCCTCAAAGATGGGTTTCTAATCAATGTTTCAAGGAGATCGTCTAATGATGCTACTATGTCTGCAACGCTCTCAGAATCAGTCTTATTCTCAAGAGTAGACTTAGGCTCTTCTATTATTGTATTATCTCTTGACGCCTCCCAATTTTTGAAACTTGAAAAACCTGCAAATCTTGCAAGAGAATTTAATGTGCTAAGTGAATAGTCATTCTTTTGTTCAATTAGCCCAAAAAACCTCCTCAAGGTACTTACGCTCAATGAAAACCTTCTGTCAAATCTTTCTAATTCCATAGAGAGCACCTCGCAATCCCTAGTAGAAGTAATGTCAAAGCCCAAACTAAGCTCTACACGTCTCCTCAAGTCTGCAATAGTCTCCTTGTCTGCTTTAGTTTTCATTCAATACTAGTTTACTAAGTTTTCCGTGCCCTGCAAGCCATAAGATCTTGCCATCTACGTCAAACCTTCCAGTGTAGTATCCATCATCTGATACCCTTTCCCAATTTTTTCCTTCGTCATTTGATATGTCAATTCCTTCAGATCCAATTGCAACACAAGTGTTTGAATCTGTTGGACTCCAGACAATAGAAGACCTGTATCCAGGCCCTTTCCCTTCAGATATTAAATCCCATGTTTTCCCTCCATTCCTTGTTATGCAGATGTTGCCAAAATTATTTGACTTGTCCTCCCAGTCTCCTCCAATTAATAATCCTGTTTGGTCGTCCTTGAAAGAAATGGCGAATGCCCCTGTCATTTGTCCACCTTGAATGACAGGGGTATTATATACTGACCAGTTTTCACCTGAATTACAAGAATGAAACACTCTTGAAGCCTTACCTCCAGTTGCAATCCAAACTTTTTCTCCCACAATTGAAATATTGCCATTGCTTGCTGCAAAAGCGGCCTCCCCTTTAATAGCTTCGGGAATAGATTCACAAGGAATTTCTTCCCAATTGGATTCTTGAGCATGGCTTCTAATGATAGTAATGCATTCATTTTGTGGATCTCCCATTACTATGCCTATGCCATCATCAGTGAATGCCATTGCGTCAAGAAAAACGATTGGGTTGTCATTTTTATACAACAACTCTCTAGAGTTTAAATCGTCAAGTGGTATTCGGAAGATTAAGCCAGGGGATTCAATGCTTGCGATATACATTTGGTCTTCAAAAGCACTGCAGGCTCTGAAAGCTGGATGCCTTCCTTCAAATTCCACCCTTGTAGTGTCCCATGTGTTCCCAGAATCACGACTTACACCAATTAATCCACCATGACCTGAAAAAATGATGGTGTTTTCATCCACAACCTCAAGTGCTCTGACACTAGATTTGTATTCGAGCACAACTTCAATGCTATCATTTTGGAAAGCAGGAAATTGAAGGGCTAAAATGCTCGAAAGTATTATTGTTGTTGGTGTCACGTCTGAAAAGATACATAACCTTCAGCATATATTTGAACCAAAATGAACTTATGCGTAAAATTCTCTTTTTTACTTCTGCCGCAATGCTATTTTCTTGCACAGACTCTTCTATGAAACATGAAGAAATTTCATATCCTGAATCTAGAATCGTTGATCAAATTGACGAATATTTTGGAACCCAAGTAAGCGATCCATACAGGTGGTTAGAAGATGATAGGGCAGAAGAAGTTGAGCAATGGGTTGCAGACCAAAACATTATAACTCGTAATTACCTTGATGCTATTCCTCTACGTAAGGAATTGAGAGACAGGTATGAAGAGTTGTTCAATTATGAAAAGGTGGGTATGCCAAGAAAAATTGGTGATAGATACTTCATTAGCAAGAATGACGGCCTTCAAAACCAAAGCGTAGTATACGTAAGAGAATCTCTGAATGGGGATGAGAATGTATTCTTAGATCCAAATTTACTTAGCACTGACGGAACTGTAACTGCTCATCTGGGTGGAGCTTCTAAGGATGGTAAATACGTTGTTGTAGTTAGGAATGAGGCAGGGTCAGACTGGCAGCAATTTAGGGTACTTGACGTTGCAACCGGAAAGGAGTTGCCTGATGTGTTAGACTGGGTTAAGTTTAGTGGTGCAAGTTGGTTGGGTGATGGTTTTTTCTACAGTAGATACCCTGCTCCTGAGGGAAGTGAATTTAGCACTGAGAATACTTTTCATAGTGTTTACTATCATAAACTTGGCACTAATCAGTCTGAGGATAGGCTTGTTTATAGAAATGATGATGAGCCAAACCGCTACCATTATGTTGGTGTAAGTGAAGATGAACAGTTTTTGATTTTGAATTCTTCTACGGGAACGGATGGTAATTCTATTCACGTAAAGAGATCTGATTCAGAAGGAGATTGGCAAGAGGTTGTTGGTGGATTTAAGCACAGGTCAAGTGTTGCTGGGATAGTTGATGGCACTATTTATCTTTTAACTGATATAGATGCTCCAAAATACAGATTGGTTGCGATAAATTCTTCTAAAGATTTGTCAGACCAAAACAATTGGACAGATGTAATTGAGCACTCTGATAACTTATTAGAATCGGCTTCTTTAGTCGGTGGCCAAATCTTCGCACAATACCTTGAAAATGCTTGCAACAAGGTTGTGAAAATGGATCTTGAAGGCAATAATCGAAGTAATGTTGTTCTGCCTGGAACAGTTGGCTCAACAGGCGGTTTTGGAGGTAAACAAAATGCTGATGAACTGTTTTATGCCTACACCTCATTCACACATCCTACTAGTATATATAGGTTGGATTTAAATACTGGAGAATCTAGTTTGTTTGCCGAACCTACAGTGGGTTTTGATAAAAATGAATATGAGACAAAACAGGTTTGGTATACTTCTAAGGATGGTACAAAAGTCCCAATGTTTATAGTGCATAAGAAGGATTTGGTTTTAGATGGTTCAAATCCTACGTTACTATATGCTTATGGTGGATTTAATATCAGCCTTACTCCAAGTTTCAGTGCTTCAAAAATTGTATTTCTTGAAAAGGGGGGAGTGTATGCTATGCCAAACCTTCGTGGAGGAGGTGAATTCGGTGAAGAGTGGCACGAGGCTGGTATGCTGCTAAATAAACAAAACGTGTTTGATGATTTCATCTCTGCTGGTGAATACCTGATTTCTGAAGGGTACACTTCGTCTTCTAAACTTGGTATAGAAGGTCGTTCAAATGGGGGATTACTAATTGGTGCTGTAATGACACAAAGGCCTGAATTAGCCGCTGTTGCCTTTCCAGGTGTAGGTGTGATGGATATGTTGCGTTATCACAGATTTACAATAGGATGGGGGTGGATACCTGAGTATGGATGTGCTGATAGTTCTAAAGTTCATTTTGAAAACTTACACAGCTTCTCTCCTGTACATAACATAAAAGATGGTGTAAAGTATCCAAGTACAATGGTGACTACTTCTGATCATGATGATAGAGTTGTGCCAGCTCACTCATTTAAGTTCGCAGCTAGATTACAAGCTGCGCATTCTGGTGATAACCCAGCTTTAATTAGAATAGAAGTAAATGCTGGTCACGGTGCAGGAAAGCCTACATCTATGGTTTTGGATGAAGAAGCAGATAAATGGGCTTTCTTTTTGAATGAAGTGGCTGATTAAGAGGCTTTTTGGTCTAAAATCTCCCTTAGCTTATAGCACTCTTCTTGAGTCCAATTTCTTACATCCTCAAGTAATTGTTCTGCATCATTGTCTTTGAAACTTGGGCCAAAACTCACATGAACCACAATCTTCTTTTTTCCGAAGTGTCTAAATGCATGTGGGATAAACCACTCAGCATTTACCCATGCAATGTTTGGATCCTCAAATTCAATTGCTGCAGGTGCAATCGGAAATCCATTTTCAGCACATGTGTAAAACATGCCCTTATGGTAAGGCAGAAGCTCTGGGCCAGTAGAAGTAGTTCCTTCTGGGAAAATCACTACTCCATATCCGTCGTTTAGTCTGTCTTTTAAAGCAGCTCTAGTAGCTCTTCTGCTTTCCTTTTTATCGCGTTTCACCCAAATCGTCCCAAGTAATGTTGCTCCCCAACCTACTATAGGCCAAGACTTAGTCTCATACCTTGCAACAAAAACAACAGGGAATGATACTGGTAATACTACTGCATCAGCATATGAACGATGGTTTCCCATCATGACATGTGGTGTTTCAGGTGGAGTCCCATGCCAGTGAATTTCCATGCCTGAAAAGAAATGCACGCCCCTTAAAAAGATGTTGAAAAAACGATGTGCTATACTACGACCTGCCTTGTCTCTCTGCCCTACAAGTGTTGAAAGCACTAGTACTATCAGTATAACTAGTGTAGTAAGCAACGCCCACATAATTAGCGTTATAAACCTAAATAAAGCTCTAAAAAAGTTCAATTTTCAATTTTTTAAGGAGGCTGAAAGTTAAGGCAAGTCAAGTTTATGAATAACTCTCTTAAATTTCTTAGGTAAGTCTATTTCAACTTTTACTAATTCCTCTTCAGGTGTTGTGAAGTTAAGGGTTGTGCAACTTAGGAAAAGACCATGCCCTTTATATCTAATTCCGTTGTTGTAAATACTGTCTCCAACAATTGGATGACCAAGTTGTTTTAAGTGTTTTCGGATTTGATGTTTTCTTCCTGAAATAGGATTGATTTTTACTAAAGTTGCTTTGTCGTGAACAGGCCAATCTATAGAGCCAATTTTAGTAAATATAGATGTTGATGGTTTATTAGAAAGAGGTGTTTTTATTTCAAGAAATTCGCCCATTAATTCGCCTTCGACTAATGCATAATATGTCTTGTTTATTTCACGTTTTTTAAAAGCTTTTTCAAGCCAAATTGATGCCTTGTGATTTTTGTAAAAAATCACTAATCCATGTGTGTCTTTGTCTAATCTATGTGCAGGATGTATAATTGTGTTATTTAGATATTTACGAGCAATTGAGTTAAGTGTAAGTTTATTGTATCCAATAGTGCTAATACCAGGTGGTTTTTCGATAATAATTATGTCTTGATTTTCAAATTGAATTTTTAATTTTTCATCACATTGATTTTG
>MDTD01088036.1_pt1 | contig 29236 bp, 23 predicted proteins | sample 811221 | NCBI WGS metagenome assembly MDTD01 (sample SAMN05326646, study PRJNA326480) | marine metagenome | isolation source: seawater | place: Pacific Ocean: South West | collected 2011 | reverse complement strand
GGTTGGCGACGATCGCGATTTTTCCCGATCTAGCGGCCAGGGGCTTCAGGTCGAATTCCATCGCATCTAGCTCTACGATCTGCAATCGGTCGCCAACGGTGGCGGCGAGTTCTCGAAGGGCGTCGATGCAGCGTGTGTCGCGTTCCACTGCAACGACGCGCCGCGCGCCGGCGTCGAGCAGTGCCCGCGTCAGGCCTCCTGGGCCCGGCCCGATTTCCAGAACGGTCTTTCCGTCCAGCGGCCCGGCAGTACTCGCTATGCGCCGGGTGATATTTAGGTCGAGGAGAAAATTCTGTCCCAGCGATTTACGTGGCGACAGGCCATGGGCGGCGATAACGTCCCGAAGCGGCGGCAGAGCGGGAAGAGCCGGGGTATCAGGCACAGCTGTAACCGTTCCCGGTTCTTCGCCGGCATGCCGCGATCTCTGCAGCCATTCTGATGGCCGATACCAAGCTTGTCGGATTGGCCGCCGCGGTGCCAGCGATATTATAGGCGGTGCCGTGATCCGGAGATGTGCGCACAAACGGCAAGCCGACGGAGACGTTGACGCCGTTGTCGAAATCCAGCGTCTTCATCGGGATGAGCGCTTGATCGTGATACATGCAGACGGCCACGTCGTAAGTGCGGCGCGCCGCCTCGTGGAACATGGTGTCCCCTGCGAGCGGACCACGTATCTCAGCATCTACGCCTGAAAGCCGGTCGATGGCGGGGCGGATAATGTCGATTTCCTCTCGACCCATGTGGCCGCCCTCGCCTGCATGGGGGTTAAGGCCCGATACCGCTATTCGCGGATGGGAGACGCCATAATCGAATTTGAGCGAATTGATAGTAATTTCCAGCGTGCGCGCGATTTCCTCAGTCGTCAGCACCCCAATTGCGTCCTTCAGAGATAGATGGATCGTAACCGGCACGACCTTCAGGTTAGGGCTCGCCAGCAACATCACAGGGGGCGTGTCTAGGCCGGCACGCTCTCCCAGGTATTCAGTGTGTCCGGGCGCAGTGAAGCCGGCGTCGTACAACCGGCTTTTCTGGATTGGGTTCGTAGTGATTCCCGCCGCTTCCCCGGCCATGGCGGTATCGATTGCGCGGTCGATGGCCTCAATCACCATCGGGCCGTCGGCGGTACTATCGTCGCCGGGCAGGGCGTGGACGGGGCGGCTCAATCGCATGACCGGCAACGCGTCCTTGAACATTTTCTCTGTATCATCGGCATAGTCTATTTCGGCGATCGGGCATTCGATGCCGGCAGCATCGGACAGCCGGTTTAGCCGGTCTGGATCGTCGAGCAGATAAAATGGAGGAAGTGCGATCCGGTGATCCCGCCAAGCCATTAAGGCAATTTCTCCCCCGATGCCCGCCGGGTCGCCCATAGTGACGACGACCGGGCGATCGTCCGTCATCGGGTCAGACCCTGATATCGATGACGGCGGACAGGCGGATGTCGCGCAGGTAACGCCGCGACATCAGCGACAGCCTTTCCTGCATCAGCCGATCGGCGATGGCATCGCGTTCAGGCATTTTGATTCCACTCTTGCCACCCTCGCGGCTGCAAACCATCAGTAACAGTACGCCACTCGACATCTTGACCGGGTCGCTGATCTCCCCCACCTGGACGTCGCGTACGACGTTACGTATTGCCGGCGACAGGTCCTTCAGCGCTAATCTGCCCAGATTGGGCGGGCGCGTCGACCGAATCTCCTTGGCCAGAAGGCCGAAATCCTTACACCCCGTGGCCGTGTCGCGGACCGTTTTGGCGAGACCGATGTGCGCTTCGATGTCTATAGGCGCAGCCGATTTTGGAAAGGGAAGAAATATCTGTCTCAGATCGACTGTTTCCGGCTTGCTCGCTGTTTCCCCGATTTTTCGGCTACCCCTTAGGGTCAGTAATCTGTATCCGGTAACCGTTTTAATCGGTTGCGATATCGTGCCTTCCTGAAGACCGGGCACGATGTCTTTGAGATTGTCGTTTAGTTCCGCTTCGTGAATCCAGCCCAGATCCCCTCCCACTGCGGCCGTCGCGCTTTGTGAAAATTGGCGCGCGATCGCCGCGAAATTGGCGCCGTTTTGTATTTGCCGGCGAATCCCTTCAGCGGCGCGGCGAACATTTTCTTCCTCTTCAGGGCCGCCTACGGCCAGAAGAATCTCGGCCAGCCGGTATTCGGTTTGTCCCTGTCTGGATTTAATCCGGTCGAGCGCCTCGTCTATTTCGTCCTCGCCGATGGTAATTCGCGGACGCAGTCTGCGTCCGACCAGTTTTGACCAGGCAATACCCGCGCGCAGTTGTTCTTCCATCGCCGAAAGCGGGACGTCATTTTGCAGCAGCATTCTCTCGAGGCCATCTTTCGGCAACTTGTTTTGCTTTTCGATGGTCGATTTTGCGCGCCGGAGATCGCGCTTACCTACGGAAATATTTCGGCGCTTGGCTTCCTGCATCTGCAGACGCTCGTCGATCAGCGAACGCAAAACCTGATTTCTGATCCGTCGCCGGACTTCGACAGTGTTTGGCAGGCGGGTGGACAGGATCACCAGCTTCATCCGTGACTCGAGATCGTAGGCGGTGATGAGTTCGTCATTCACGATCGCCGCAATGTGCTGCACTGCCTGCGCCCGGACACCGGTGGGCAGGATCATCAGTGCCAGCGCTGCGGAAACCGCAAATTTAGAAAGGTATGGTTTGCCTATTCGCATCCATTTTACAATCTGAGGCTTCTGCATATATTGAGGCTTCTGCATATATATATCGGCTTCTCATCACGCTTCAACTTGTTAAACGGCATCAGTTGACACCGCTTGAAGTCTGCAGTTCTCCGAGAGTCTTAAGGGCGATCCGCAACGAAATTGTATCTGTGGGGCGGACATCGCGGTCGCGGGTGAACGTGCGGGAATAATTGGCCCGAAACTCGAGACAATCGTCCTTGTAGGATAAGAAGGCTCCATGTTGGAGGGCTCCTACGCCACTGGTCAGATCTCTGCGCGTGCTCGCGCCGACCCCCCAGCGGTCGGTAAATTTCGAGCGAATGTCGAGCGTAATTTCTTCCCGGTCCCGGAAATCGTCCTGGGGGTCCTGGGAGTCGATGAGGTTTTGCTGGTCTATCGACAGATAGCCAACTTCTAGCCGCAGAAGCGGTACACCCATCGACGCTGTAAATTCGTTTCGCCGGGCAGCGAAATCGTCCTTGTCGAGGCGGAAGCGATACAGCGCGTCCACGTAACGGGCAGGACGGACACGGATACGGCCGACGACGTCCGAAAAATGTTCGTCGAGCCCGGAGTCTGATCCGAAATCATCGCTTTCATCCAGCCTGTAGCTCTGCCCGATAAAGAAAGAACTGAACCCGCCACTAAGCCCGAAAAATCCGCTGTTTAGACCATAATTAATACGTGGTCCGCCTTCGACACGGTCGATGCCTCCGAACCGGTTCCTGGAAAAAAGGCTGGTGTCATCGAATTCGAAGCTTACGCTGTCCTCGTTCGGCATACGGTCGGTGTTCTTTCCGTCCGGCGCTAGGATCACGCTGACGATGGGTTCCACGATCTGCGTTAAACGGCCGACTTTTCTCGCCAGCGGCAGCCGCCAATCGACACCGGCCTGCGGGAAAACGCGGTAACTGAAGCCCGACAACGTCCTGTTCGGATCGTCACTGTCAATGACATCGTTAGCCAGATAGGCATCCGTCTGAAGCGAGGCGAAAACCCGGAAGACCTCGCCATGTCGGGTCGTGTGCGGGAGTTCCCATTGCGTGTTTCCAGAGAGTCGGCGTGTGTTCGTTCCGTCAGTCCGGGTCAGTGTCAGCAGGCCCGCGTCGACCGACCACTGGCCGCCGAAACGAGCTGGTTCGCCGACGTAATTGTAGTCCAGTTTGGGAAATACGATCGGTGTGTTTGCCGGATCGTCGGTCGAGCGAAGTCCCTGAAAATAGTATGCATTCGCTGCCGCGTAGCTGCGTCCACGAAATCCTTCCAAATAGAGACGATTTTCGAGCGTATCCGTCGATTCGATTTCGTAGCGTCGCAGATAGGTATCGTCAGTCGACAGAGAGACTTCCGCCCCGCCCCGCCATTCGGGATTGAATTCGTGCAACAGGTTGCCCCGGATATGGCCCCGCGTGGTGTCCCCGTCGCTGGGGTCCTTGCTGGCATAGGTGAGACTGCCGTCGATCGTATACGCAGTATTTTGCAGACGGTGGCGTAACTCCGCGGCGCCAATTACCCCTTCTCCGGTGGTGACGGTTGGCGTGACCGTCGCGTCCATATTCGGTGCGATATTGATGTAGTAGGGGGTACTGATGAACTGACCGAGGTCGGTGTCGCTGCCGTATGACGGGATCAAAAACCCTGTTCGCCGCTCAACGGTCGGATCCGAATGCGAGAGATACGGGGTGTACATCACGGGGACTCCATAGAATTCAAGGAACGCGTCCTTGTAAACCACGTCGCGTGCCGTCTGGTCGTGGGTAACGTCAAATGCCTTGACCTGCCATATGGGTGCCCGGGACGGATTTTTTTCGCAAAGCTTGCATGGCGAATAGACGGCCTTGCGGAATTCAGTCTTCTCCCCTCGGATCCGGCGTCCGCTGGCAGCGGCAATACGGGCGTCGTCGGAAAGCCGGACTCGCATGTTTTCAATAATTCCGTTTCGCAGGTCGCCCGACAGTTCGACCCGGTCCGCGAAAATCACTTCGCCTGTAGGTTCGACCAGGCTGATGTTTCCCGTGGCGGTGACGGTGTCCTCACGTCGATTGTAAGTTACGACATCGGCCAGCATCGTACGTTCACCTTGCGAAAACTCGACATTGCCCGTCGCGACGACGATACCGAGTTTCTGCTCGTTACGCAGTTGGTCGGCTTTGAATATAACCGGCGTGTCCCGATGAACGCGCGATCCGGTCTGCGCGGCGGCCGTCGACTGGAGAAACAGCAGTGCTGCTAAAACGAAAGTTACATTCCGCAGGTCGCGTAAATTCAACCTAGCCGTCCTCCAGATGAAGAAGAACGGCAATGCCTAGAAACGACGTGATCAAGGCCGGGCTCCAAGCTGCCATGATCACCGGGAGCTTCGACGAGACGCCAAGCGCATAAACCACGTCCGAGAGGAAATAGAGAAGAAAGCCTGTGCCGATTCCGGACACCATCATGACGGCTGCACCGCCGCGTCGGATAGGGCGCAGCGAAAATGTGGCCGCAAGGATGACGACGGCCGCCAGCATTAGCGGCAGAGCAAGGTGAGCGTGCCAGTGAAGCAGGTGGCGTACGCCTGAGAACCCCGTGTTTTCGAGAACCCTAATGAAGCCTGGAAGCGCCCAGAAAGATATCGTCTCGGGAGGGGCGAAACTGTCATTTATGTTGCCACGGGTCAGGTCTGTCGGCAGGCGCCGAAAATCATACCGTGTGGGCGGCTGGTTGGGTGCGGTCACGATCGCACTGCTCAGGCGCCAAAATCCGTCTTCCAGTGTCGCGCTTGGCGCATCGATACGGCCGATGAAACGGTCATTATCCTGCATCAGAAAAACAATGACCTTATCGATACGCATATCGCGCGGCGCAATGTTGCGGGCATGAAGGATATAGTGGCCATCCCCAGTCGACTGCCGAAACCAGAGCCCCTGATTGGCGAGCGCCGCCAGACTCGATTTGCCGCGAATGTATTTGGCTTCGAGGATTTCGTATTTGAGCAGCATCGCCGACGAAAACGGATTGAACAGCGCGATTTTGAACAGGCCGATCAGGATCGCGAGAGCGATCGGTGGTGCCAGAAACTGCCAGATCGATACCCCGGCGGCGCGCGCAACGACGAATTCGTGATGCCGGTTCAGGCGCCAGAATGCAAACATTGCGCCGAGCAGCGCAGAGAACGGGATGGCTTTTTCCACCATCGTCGGCAACTTCAACAGCGCCATAGAGATGACTGCGTGATAGGCGATTTCTTCTTGACGAACAGAAACCCGTCGAAACAGCTCGAGAGCATCGAATATCGTGATGATCAGGATCAGCCCGACCGTGAAGGCCAGAAATGACGACAGAAACTGCCGGCCGATATAGGAAGAGAGCGTGCGCGAAAGTCTCAAGTCGCCATTTCCTTTTGGGAGTCGACCCGATGTTTGCGCCGTTTGGGTCGCGATGAGGCCAGCATCGCGATAAATACCATTGTGGTCACGATCGGGATGACGAATAGCGCGGCGGCAAATTCAGGAATTTTTTCACCTATACTTTTGGCCCCAAGGGTAGCGACCTGCACCAACAGCACTGTCGTGACCGCTATTGAAACCCGGAGCAACTGGCCCCGACGGTTGAAATCGCCTCCCAGCAGCATGGCGAGGCCGATCGCCGCATAGGTCAGGTAAAGCAGGGGGGCTGACAGCCGGAAATATCCCTCCATGCGTAGTTGTGAATAGCTGTGCACCTCTTTCGAACTTTTATCGAAATGAAAAAGTTCGTGCAGATACCTCTCGCGCGGTTCCCGCCACAACTGGGTAATCTCTTCCTGAATGTTTTTCAGGTCGAACGTATACCGGTCGAAGTAAAGTAGCGACAACCGGCCGTCATCGGCCTGCACTTCCTGACGATTGCCATTGACCATCAGGACGCGGGGACCGGTCTCGCTGCGGACGATGGCTCCTCTCTCGGCCATCATCGTCACCGGCGTTTCGGGTTTTCGTTCGTCGTGAACGATAATGCCGAACAGCTCGCCGTCCGCGCTGCGTTCGCGAACGAATACAGTGATGCCGTTAGTGACCGGGTTGAAAACGCCTTCCTGCAGAAACAGCGTGGACAACTCTGATCTGAATTCACGCTGGATATCTTTGAACTCCCGGTAGCTGGACGGCATTAGGTACAGCGAATTGAGATAGCCCAGTGCCATGGCCAGGATCGCAAGAACTAGCGCCGGACGTCCGATCTTAAAGTGCGGCATTCCGCTTGCCCGAAGGACGACAACCTCGCTGTCATTTACCATCCGGTTGTAAGTAAACATTATGGCGGCGAAAACGGCGATAGGACCGATCAGCGACAGGAAAGTCGGAAGCAGCAACATTGTGAAAGTCATAAAAGTAGTCGCTGAAAGACCGCGGTTCACGATCATTTCGACAAAGCGCAAAGACTGTGTCAGCCAAACGATGCAGGTGAGGCTCGCGGCGACGACGATGGTCCACCAGAGGAGCTGACGGAACATATATCGGTGGAGCTGGCCCATCCCCGCACTATATGTTTTTCGCCTTCCGCTGTCACAACCGAATTTGCTATAAAAAACAACCGTTAAACCAATGCCCGCGCGTTTTTGGCTGGATCGAGTCAGTCCGCAACGGTGTTGGGATTGTCGTATCCGGGATACGGCCAGGATCGCACCACAGTCGCCTGCGAGCCGTCCATTTTCACAAGATGGGCGTGTCGTAACTTCAGTTTCACGCCGAATGCTTGTTCTACTTCCCTTGTGGGAACGTGAATCCACATGTATTCCGGCGCCGTATCCGACGCGAACTTTCGGAGGTTTGCGATGGTCGGTCGACTCCCCGCGGTAAAATACCCCTCGTAGCTCAGTTTCGCCGACATCACATAGCGCGCAATAACTTCGAACTCTCCGTTGCCGGTGACGTCGAGCACTACGATACGCGAATTTTGCGGCAGAGAGTCGACAACTTGCTCTGAGACGTCGCGGACAAAAACTGTCGGCGGGTGAAGGTCGAACCTTATCTTATGGGAAAGAGCCAGGGGCGCGAGCAGCAGAAGCGTGATGACGAGCCATGACAGATTTTGCCTGAAGCGTGGGGCGCCAAATTTGCGCCACAGGAGCGCTGCGGCGTAAAGGCCGAACGCCACGCATGCCCCCCCAAGGTGCATGTTGAAGCGCCAGAACGACGGCGCGACCAGGCCGTATTCGCCGAATGCAGTGACGTATACGAACAGCAGAAAGGCGATGTATCCGGAAAAAAGTATCGCGACGATCAGACTAAGCCTGTCGAACGGAGAACGAATGCGCCAAAGCGCCCTTACCCCAAACAAACAGGCCAGCAGCATGACGCCGAAATAGCCGCCTTTCTTTGAAGCAATCGTTAGCATCCTGCCGGCGATTTCGTCGATCTTGTCAAGCATCCAGTCTTCGCGACGCAGGAAGTTGAATTCGCCTTCGATTTGATTCGTCTCTACGTGAAGACGCCACGCGATGTAGATAGCGACTGCGGGCAGGATGATTGCCGGCAGAAGCCGAAGGTAGCCCCGAAGCGATATATTCGGGTCCCGCAGCGACACCAGCAGGCCGCCGATCACAATCAGACCGCACAGAACGATGTTGGGTTGTTTCGTGCCCACAGCGGCCATCGCGACGAGACCGAAACTCCATGCCAATGCATTTGCCGAGTGCCCTTTCTCGCCGTCCGCCAGGGCGTTCAGAATCATCCACATCACGACGCTGAGCATGCCGACCAGCACCATAGTGGGAGTGTCGGCATAGGCGGTGAAAACGATTTTCGGGACGAATGTCGGGTTCAGTCCGGTGATCGCCAGCGCGCCGATGGCGCAATACGTCCAGCCGATTTTTCCGACCGATTGGGTATCGGCGATGGCGTCCCGTGTCAGGCGTCCAAGCATAACGGCAAAGAACGCCATCAGTACGATGCTGAAGATGGCAGAGACGTTTTCGACAAGACGTCCGGTAATCGTGCTCGCCAAGTATACGACGAAGGCGAGGGTGTGAGGGTACGCCGGCAAATTGGACGTTGTTTCCGGGTGTCCGGCGCCCGGAAGCATATTGTGTTCCACAAGGTAGCGTGCGTTAGGCATCCAGTGCGTGAATTCGTCCCACTGGGAAATCATCATCGCGGCGGTGAGCCACAATAGCGGCAGGGCGAGAAACATCGACCGTATAAGGTCGGAAGATTCGTCGGGTGCGCTTCGCCGGAACATTCGGACAGCTGCAAACACTGCTGCTGCGGCTAGGATGGCAGTGATGATACGAAGATCGATTTTCAGCAATCCGGTGCCCACTATCATAATGAGGCTGGCGGTCGACCAGCCGGCGATGAGATTGATCTCGGGCAGGGTGTTCTGTCGCCGTAACAGTTTTCCGATCAGGAATAGCCCGACGCAGACGACGAGCAGAGCGGCGAAGCCCGCGAGCTGTCCCGCCGCGGGCGTGAAATAGATTACAAGCTTTTCCATTGGAGCTTCCAGATTTCTGATTACGCATATCATATCAAGGAGTGGTGCGGCGGCCAATTGATCGCGTTTTCGGCGCCCCCCCGGTGAATTAGGTTTTCAGGTTTGACGTAATGCTTGTTACATTCTGCCTAGAATGACAAAGCCGCCTACCCGGCGCGCTGACAACCCAGCGGAGTTTCAGAATGAAGATCAATTTTTCCTCCCTTTCCTTGCCGCGAACCGGACCATTGGTGGTTAGCGCCCTGTCGGGCGGCAAATTACTGGCAACGGCCGAGCGAGTAGACATGGCGACTGGGGGCGCGCTGACCCGTGCGATGAATGCCAGTCGGTTCAAGGGGGAGAGTGGCCAATCGCTTACCGTCATGGCGCCATCCGGCGTCCGCGCTAGCCGCGTGATTCTGATCGGTCTCGGAGAAGCGGAGAGGGTTAACGATCTTGCGGCTCAAACCTTTGGCGGCAGGGCGTGGAAGGCAGTCGCCGGTACCGGTGATAAATCGGCGATGATCGCTGTCGATCCGATCAAGGGCTCGAAGCTTAAAACCTGGGAAATTTCCGCCAACGCGGCCTTCGGCGCTCTGCTTGGCTCCTACAGGTTCGACAAGTACCGCACCCGGGAAAAGGCCGATGCAAAACCCAGCGTAACTGCGCTGACGATCGCGTCTAGGAACTCGGCCGATGCCAAGAAAGCTTACGGTCCGAAGGCGAAGGTGGCAGACGGGGTTTTCATGACCCGAGATCTTGTGTCGGAACCTGCCAATGTGATCTACCCGGTGACGCTGGCTCAGCAGGCGCGGTCGCTGTCCAAGCTTGGCGTCAAGATTTCGGTGCTCGACGAAAAACAGATGGCGAAACTGAACATGGGTGCTCTGCTCGGCGTCGCGCAGGGGTCGGCGAACAAGCCGCGCCTAGTGGTGATGCAGTGGAATGGTGCGCCCAAGGCCAGAAACAAACGGCCCATCGCCTTCGTCGGTAAAGGCGTCACGTTCGATACGGGCGGTATTTCGATAAAGCCGGCCGGCGGCATGGAGGACATGAAATGGGATATGGGCGGCTCCGGCGTCGTCATCGGACTGATGAAGGCGTTGGCCGGGCGCAAGGCAAAAGTCAACGCGGTGGGCGTTGTCGGACTGGTGGAAAACATGCCGTCATCGACGGCGCAGCGGCCGGGCGACGTGGTCGAGACAATGTCCGGCCAGACCGTGGAGGTCATTAACACCGATGCCGAAGGCCGGCTCGTTCTCGCCGATGCCATGTGGTACTGCCAGGAGCGCTACAAGCCCCACACACTAATCGACCTTGCCACGCTGACAGGCGCAATTATAGTTTCGCTCGGCAACGAGAACGCGGGCATGTTCGCCAATGATGATGATATCTGCGAGAAACTCACCGCAGCCGGCAAACTGGTCGGGGAACCGGTATGGCGGATGCCACTGGGCGACGCTTATGACAAGCTGATTAATTCCGACATCGCCGATATGAAAAATATTGGCGGGCGCTGGGGTGGCTCGATCACGGCGGCTCAGTTCCTGCAACGCTTCATCAAGGACGACGTCAAGTGGGCGCATCTCGATATCGCCGGCGTGACGTGGTCGAACAAAGATGCGCCGACAGTGCCTAAAGGCGGTACCGCGTTCGGCGTTCGTTTGCTCGACCGTCTGGTTGCCGAGCATTACGAAAGTTAACGTTTCCCGTGACCGAGATCAGCTTCTATCATCTGCTGCATACGCCACTTGAGCGCGCATTGCCGAGGCTGATGGAAAAGGTCCTGGAAAGCGGCGCCCGGGCGGTGATCCGAACCGGATCTGACCAGCGCGCCGAAGCGCTCAGTGGCATATTGTGGACGTACGAGCAGAACTCTTTCCTGCCCCACGGGACGGCGGCTGACGGGAGCCCCGACAAGCAGCCCGTGTGGATCACCCCCGACGACGAAAATCCTAACGGCGCAGATATACTAGTCCTGACGGACGGCGCGGCGGCGGGCGATATCGGTGCATGGCGGCGGTGTCTGGAGATGTTTGACGGCCGCGATGAAACCGCCGTCACGAATGCGCGCCGCCGGTGGAGCGATTACAAGGCTGCGGATCACGACCTTACCTACTGGCAGCAGACGGAACGCGGTGGTTGGGAAAAACAGGGATAATCCAAACGGGTACGGATACTCTCTAACCCGGGAAAACAGTCTTTTCGTACCTGCAAAATGAATTGGTTGCCCCGGTATCTTGAACCGTCTATAAGGCCGGCCGAATAACCGAACAGGAGCCTTGGTCTCAATGCCAGTCGAACGTACGCTTTCCATCATCAAGCCCGACGCAACGCGGCGGAACATCACTGGCGCGATTGTTGCGCGTTTTGAAGAAGCCGGGCTGCGCGTCGTTGCCCAGCGCCGCACGCAGCTGACCCTGGCTAAGGCTCAACAGTTTTATGCGGTCCACAAGGAGCGGGCGTTTTTCGATGATCTCTGCAGCTTCATGACATCTGGACCGGTGGTCGTGCAGGTGCTCGAAGGAGAAGACGCGATCGCTAAAAACCGGGAGGTGATGGGTGCGACCAACCCGGCGAACGCAGACGAAGGCACGATCCGCCACGATTTCGGGGAATCGGTTGAAGCGAATTCCGTTCATGGTTCCGACGCACCGGAGACTGCGGCCGAGGAAATCGCTTTTTTCTTTGCAGGTACGGAAATCGTTGGCTGATCCGATCTCCGCCTGCGTGCTGGGACAGGCATTAAAAAAGGCGGGCTTGGGCCCGCCTTTTTTAATTTTAATCGGTGAATGCGCTTAGAGCAACGTCAGCGCCATTAACGCGACAATGGCGATAGTGGCAGTCGTGCCCCAGAATAAAAACTTGGCGAAGCCTTCCCATCCCTGTTGGTGGCGTTCGAATTCCTTTTCCATGTCGAGAGCCATCTGGCGTTACTCCTTGTCTGTCGTGGGCGGGGTCAGATCCAACGTTACTATAGCGAAGACTAGGAGCCGGGTGAAGTAATTGACCCAACCCGTCAGGCCTTTCCGTCATCGGGGTTTAACGAGACGGCATCCGGGGCGCCGGCATTTTCTATTTCCACCCTGTTCCCGATGACGCGGGTTTTGCCGCCTGCGACTAGCCGCAGCGCGAGCGGGAAACATCTGTGCTCAGCCGTCAGGACGCGGGCGGCGAGGGCATCGGCATCGTCTCCGGGATGCACCGGCACGGCGGCCTGTACGATGATCGGACCCGTGTCCATTTCCGCCCGTAAGAAATGAACGGTGCAGCCGGTGAACCTTACCCCGTCGGACAGTACGCGTTCGTGGGTGTGCAGGCCTTTGTAGGACGGCAGCAGCGAAGGATGAATATTGATAATTCGGTCGTGCCAACGATCGACGAAGCTTTTGGTCAGCAGGCGCATAAAGCCGGCAAGGCAAATCAGTTCGACTCCGGAATTCTGAAGTTCCGTCTGCAAAGTGGCCTCGAAAGGTTCGCGGCCATCGAATTCCCGGTGATCGATGGTAGTCGTCGGGATCCCGACTTTTTCCGCCCGGTCGAGTCCGCTTGCGCCCGGCACATTGGAGATAACGCGGACTATTTTCGCGGGGAACTCTTGTTCGAGCGCGGCGTCGATCAGGGCTTGCAGGTTCGACCCGCGGCCCGAGAGAAGAACCGCTGTCTTCAGGCGCGCCATGCCGCTTCCAGACCGGGTAAGCGCACGACGTCATCGGTGTCGCCGCGGGCGACGATCTCGCCGATCTGGAACACCTGTTCGCTGCCCGCGGCTAGTATATGGGTTGCGTTGTCTGCGTGTTCGGCCGCGACGACGGCGATCATCCCGATGCCGCAGTTGAACGTGCGCGCCATTTCAGGGGCACCGATGCCGCCTTCTGTCATAAGCCATGAAAATACGGCTGGCACCGGCCACGCGGTAGGATCGAGGTCGGCTGCCATTCCGTCGGGCAGGACACGGGGAATGTTCTCTATCAGTCCCCCGCCTGTTATGTGAGCGAAAGCTTTAGTCAGCCCCGCTTTATGAAGCTTCAGGCAGGATTTCACGTAGATCTTGGTCGGGATGAGCAACGCTTCGCCCCAGGTTCTGGACGTGTCGAAGCCAGCTGCAGTATCGAAATCCACGTTCTTTTCAGCCAGCACATGTCGCACCAGCGAAAACCCGTTGGAATGGACGCCCGCCGACGCGATTCCCAGAATGACATCGCCAGCCGATATATTACCTTTAGGCAGAAGTTTCCCTCGTTCCGCGGCACCAACCGAGAATCCGGCAAGATCGTAATCGCCTTCTGCGTACATTCCCGGCATTTCCGCAGTTTCTCCGCCTATTAGCGCGCAGCCGGCCTGCCGGCAGCCTTCAGCGATTCCCGCCACGACGGCCGCGGCTGCCTGCGGGGCGAGACGGCCGGTCGCGAAGTAATCCAGGAAAAACAACGGTTCTGCCCCCTGAACTACCAGGTCATTCACGCACATCGCCACCAAATCGATTCCGACGGTATCGTGCTGGTCCGTATCGATCGCTATTTTCAGCTTGGTGCCGACGCCGTCCGTCGCTGCGACCAGCACAGGATCGTTGTAACCGGCAGCTTTCGGGTCGAACAACCCGCCAAACCCGCCTAGCCCGCCAATAATGCCGGCGCGATCCGTCGACTGCGCAAGCGGTTTGATTCGTTCGACAAGATCGACACCGGCCTCTATATCGACGCCTGAGTCTTTGTAACTGGGACCGTTAATAACTGCGACGCCTTGGCTTATGGTGGTATGATGAACGGATCATGATAGTGATGACCTTTTTCAGGGGCAGGATACCCAATGTCCGCCGGTATTTGAACGGCATGACGCGAATCTGTTACGGCCTCGGTCTGATGGTCTTTATCGCGGTATCCGGAGCGCCGACACTGAGTAAAGCGCAATCGGCGAATATCTATGCAGTCACTCGTGTCCAAGTCGACCGAACATCCGAAACTGCGGCCAAAGCCCGCACGGAAGCCATCATCGAGGCGCATCGTCTCGCGTTCAACCGCCTGATGACCCGGCTGGTACCGGCCAAACAGCGCGCCGGCCTTCCTGTGCCGACGCACGCGGAGGTCGTGGAGATGGTCCTGAGTTTCGGCATCGACGAGGAAAAGACATCCCGCGTCAGGTATATCGGATCTCTGAGTTTCCAGTTCCGCCGCGCAGAGGTGCGCCGCTTTCTGATACGTGCCGGTGCCAGTTTTGCTGAGACGCAATCCAAACCGGTGCTGCTGCTGCCGGTACTGGTTTTGGGCGGCACCAAACTTTTATGGGACGATCTCAATCCTTGGTTCTCCGCCTGGAACGCCGTGCCGCCGTCCAGCGGGCTCGTACCTCTGCGGCTACCGGTCGGCGATCTGGCCGATATCAGGGACATCAGCGCCGAACAGGCCGCCGCAGGCAGCAAGACGCATGTCAATACGATCGGCGGGCGGTACGGCGCCGCGACGGTCGTTATCGCGGAAGCGGTGGTTGACCTAGTGACCGTATCGGGTCAACGAAACGTATACCTGTCCCTTCGGTATCTTGGCGGTCCCTGGTCGGGCCGTACCGATATACGTATCTTCCGAATTCAGGGCGGTGAAACAGATGCTGCGGCGCTTTCCCGGATCGCGCTCGAAACGTCGATTCAGATCGAGGAAGACTGGAAGCGCGATAACATCCTGCAGCTAGACAGCAGCGACAAACTGATCGCCGATGTGGTTTTGGGCGAGCTGCGCGAATGGGTGGAGATGCGTCGACGCCTGGAGGGTGTCGCGTTTTTGCAGAACTCGCAGCTGGTGATGATTTCCCGCACCCGGGCGAGTGTGCGGCTGACGTATTTCGGCAATCTCGGACAGCTTCGGACAGCTCTGGCACAGCGTGACCTTGTCCTTGAACGCGGAACAGTGAACTGGATCTTGCGCGATGCGCGTGAGCCGGCAGCTCCGGTCTGGCCGGGGACCGAGTCTGTCGCGCCATCTGCCGCATCGGTTATGTCCGTGCCGCCAGAAGTAACCGATCTGGGACCGCCTCCCAAAGGCGCTACCCGGTGAATCTACCAAACCTGATTACCTTCGGCCGCCTCCTCTCGGTACCGGTCGCGGTTTATATGATCATGCAGTCTGCGCATCTGGCGGCTTTCATCCTGTTCGTCCTCGCGGGGGTATCGGATGGGCTGGACGGTTATCTCGCCAAGCATAACGACCAGACCACCCTGCTTGGCGCCATTCTGGACCCCTTGGCCGACAAGACGCTGCTGGTCGGTGTTTACATAACACTGGGACTGCAGGGGTATCTGCCAAACTGGTTGGTCGTGCTGGTGGTATTTCGCGATCTGCTTATCGTCGGTGGTGTGATCATCCTGTTTCTGGTGCGGCTCGAAGTGAAGATGCGTCCCTTGATCATAAGCAAGGTAAACACCGCCGCTCAGCTCGCCCTCGCCGCGATCGTGCTAGCCAAACTCGGTTTCCCGCTCGATATGGACGGTCTGGTCCATGCCGCGATCTACGTCGTCGGAGCGACAACCGTTATTTCCGGTGCCAGCTACATGGTGTCATGGACCCGTCAGATGGCCGGAGTCGAAGAAAAAGGGCCGAGCGGACGGTGAAACGGGAACGGGCCGAACAGCTGGCACTCGACCTGAGACATCGCGCCGCGATGGGGCGGGAAGATTTTTTGATCTCACCGTCAAATGTGGATGCCGTCACTTGGGTGGACAAATGGCCCGACTGGCCGGGCCCGGCACTTGTGCTCGTCGGGCCTGCCGGATGCGGTAAAACCCACCTCGGGCAAGTGTGGCGCAAACAGGCGGATGCAGCGATGTTCGATCCGGCAGGACGGGATGCCGTGTCCCCGACCGACGCCCCGGTGTTCGTGGATGCTCCCGACGAACCTCGATACGACGAGGATATATTCCATCTGTTCAACGCCACCGCCGCCGCGGGGATGCACTTGCTGGTTGCCACTCGAACTCCACCGGCACAGTGGGAAGGCCGCTTGCCCGATCTGAAATCGCGGCTGGGGGCCGCGCCGAACATCCGGATACATGCTCCGGACGAAACGCTGATCGCCGCCGTCATGGTGAAAATGTTCGCCGACCAGCAGATGGATGTGGGCGCGGATGTGCTCGCCTATCTCGTCAACCGGATGGATCGGTCATTCGAGGCGGCGCGGGTTCTGGTAACCAGGCTGAACAACGCGTCGCTGGCTACCAAGCGGGGAATTACCGTGCCGCTTGCCCGCGATGTGCTGGAAACGCTAGAAAGCTTCGGTCAGGAAAACTGAGGAGGCCTGTCCGAGGGCGCTCCCAGGTCATCTTCGAAGCCGACGCCGTTCAGTGTGCGGCCGCAGATATAGTCCTTCAATCGCGCGCCGCGGGCACCGGTCTAGATCTCTTCGACCGGTAGGTCCTGCGCGTCCACGAATTGAATGAGCCCGTCCTCTTGGCCGAGACTGGCACATCGAAAACTGTAGGTGAATTCGAACTGAGCCTGGTCCCGGCCAACCAGTCCGTCCATCACGGTTTGCGCTGCGCGCATTCCCCGATAGCCGCGCGGCAGTTGTCAGGCCCACATCGCCGCCGCCGATCACGACGGCTCTGCCAGCGGCAGCTGGGGTTAAGTTGCCGGCCCGGAAGTTGTTTCGATCAGCTTGATCCGCGATCCATCGGCCGTCAGGGCAAGCTCACCCCTTTTAAGACGGAGCGCATCCTCTCCGAAGACGTCGCGTCGCCAGCCCGACAGGGCGCGCACATCCGCGTTGTCGTCTGCCGCTATGGCCCCGATATCGTTGGAGGAGGCGATCAGTTTTTGCGCGACCTTGTGGCTGTCGCACTTAAGCTTCAGCAGAACCTTCAGCAGTTCCATGGCTGGACCGTTGTCGGATTTATCCGGACCCTCCGCCGGCGGTTCTGGAAACTCGTCGTTCCTCATGGCCCGAACCTTGTCCAGCACGCAGATCAGTTCGCGTGCCCGGTCGTTACCGACACGATCGCGCTTGATCGCTCGGAGCCCCATAAGCTCGTCTGCGGATTTAGGGGCGTGGGCGGCGATTTCGGTCAGCGATTCGTCTTTTAGCACGCGGTTTCGCGGCACGTCATTTTTCTGTGCCGTGACTTCGCGCCACGCGGCCAACGCACGGACATTCGCGAGGTAACGCGGCTTGCGGCTGCGGGTTTTCAAACGTTTCCATGCGTCTTCTGGCGCGATCAGATAGGTCGCCGTATCCGTAAGAATATCCATTTCTTCCGACAGCCAGTCCGCCCGTCCAGTATCATCCAGGCGCTTCGCCAGCCTGTCGTATATTTTGCGCAGATGGGTCACGTCGCCGAGTGCGTAATCGATCTGTTTTTTTTCCAGCGGCCGCTTCGACCAGTCGGTGAAACGCATGGTCTTGTCGATCGATTTTTTGGCGATATCGCGCACCAGCCGTTCGTAGCCGACGGAATCGCCGTATCCGCACACCATCGCCGCGATCTGCGTATCGAATAAAGGCGTCGGTACCTTGCCGCACAGATTGACGAAAATTTCCACGTCCTGACGTGCGGCATGAAAAACCTTGAGGACCGATTGATCGGCCAACAGTCCGAAAAGTGGTTCTAGATCGATGTCGTCCGCCAATGCGTCGATGGCCAACGCTTCGTCGGGGGTGCCCACTTGGATAAGACAAAGCCGGGGCCAATAAGTCTTTTCCCGAATGAATTCAGTATCAACCGTGATATAGGGAAAGGTAGCGGCGCGTCCGCAAAATTCCGCGAGTTCCGCCGTCTCGGTTATTATTGACATATACGAAGTCATACACGGTTTCCGGCATTACTTGAAGCCGGACCCCGATCACTATAAAAATCGCAGCGACTCGCGCCGGTGACGGTGCGCTACAGTCGTCGAACATCCGAGCAAAAGGCCAGATCATGCATGCTTACCGCACCCATAACTGCGGGGAACTCCGCGCCGCGAACGCCGGAATCGAGGCCCGTCTGTCCGGCTGGGTTCACCGCAAACGCGATCACGGCAATCTGCTGTTCGTCGATCTGCGCGATCATTTTGGGCTGACGCAGTGCGTAATTGAGGTCGATTCGGACATCTTTCCAAAGATCGAAGCCCTGCGGCTGGAAACAGTCATTTGCGTCACAGGTAGGATCGAGGAACGCGGTGGCGATACGAAAAATCCTGACCTTCCCACTGGCGAAGTCGAATTGCGGATCGATACCTGCGAAGTGCTCGGAACCACAGAGCAGTTGCCGCTGGAGGTTAACAGCGATCGGGATTACGGCGAGGAAATACGTCTGCGTTACCGGTTCCTCGATCTGCGCCGCGACAAGGTGCATCGGAACGTCGTTCTGCGCAGCGCGGTGATTTCCAGTATCCGCCGTCGAATGATCGATCAGGGTTTCATGGAGTTCCAGACCCCGATCCTGACGTCCACCTCCCCTGAAGGCGCGCGCGACTTCCTTGTGCCCAGCCGCTTGCATCCGGGCCAGTTCTATGCGCTGCCGCAGGCGCCGCAGCAATTTAAGCAGCTAATCATGGTTGCTGGATTCGACAAGTATTTTCAGATTGCCCCGTGTTTCCGGGACGAAGACGCCCGCGCCGACCGGTCGCCCGGCGAGTTCTACCAGCTCGATATCGAGATGTCATTCGTCACCCAGGATGACGTGTTCAATGCCATAGAGCCCGTCCTCCACGGCGTGTTCGAAGAATTTGCCGACGGCCGATCTGTCTCGCCTACGCCGTTTCCTCGCATCACGTTCGCCGATGCGATGCAAAAATATGGCTCGGACAAGCCGGACCTCCGTAACCCGATCGAGATGAGCGATATCACCGATACGTTCCGGGGGTCTGGCTTCAAGATTTTCGCCGGCATGATCGAGAAGGACGAAAACGTTCGGGTCTGGGCCATACCGGCGCCGGGTGGCGGTTCGCGCGCGTTTTGCGACCGGATGAATTCCTGGGCGCAGAAAGAAGGCCAGCCGGGACTAGGTTACATTTTCTACCGCGACGGCGAAGGGGCGGGACCTGTCGCCAAAAACATCGGAGAAGATCGCACCGAAGCCCTGCGGGCCCAGCTCGGGCTCGGTGATGGCGATGCCGTGTTTTTCGTTGCTGGCGTGCCGAAGAACTTTGCATACTTTGCCGGTCAGGCGCGTACCCAGGTCGGCGATGCGCTTGAACTGGTGGATGAGAACAAGTTCGAGTTCTGCTGGGTCGTGGACTACCCGATGTACGAACTGGATGAAAACACCGGCAAGATCGAGTTCAGCCATAACCCGTTCTCAATGCCACAAGGTGGACTGGAAGCGCTGGAAACCAAGGATCCCCTCGATATCTTAGCCTACCAGTATGATATCGTTTGCAACGGTATCGAGCTGTCGAGCGGTGCAATCCGGAATCATCGCCCGGAGATCATGTACAAGGCGTTTGAGATCGCGGGCTACCCGCAGGAACAGGTGGAAACCGAATTCGCCGGCATGCTCAACGCGCTGAAGTTCGGCGCACCGCCCCACGGTGGATCCGCCCCCGGTATCGACCGGATTGTCATGCTGCTTGCGGATGAGCCGAATATTCGTGAAGTCATCCTGTTCCCGATGAACCAGCAGGCGCAGGATCTGATGATGAACGCACCCGTGCCGGTCGCCGACGAACGACTGAAAGAGCTGTCATTGCGGGTGGCGATGCCGCTGGCGCCGAAGACAGAAGATTGACGGCGCCAATCAACTGGGTGCGATGATTTAGGCGGATTCCTTCGAACTTTGGGACAACGGCGATACGATGCCCGTTACGATCAGCTTCCGTGTTGCCATCGGAAATGCGAGTGACACTGGGTTGGATGTATTGCTGGAGCAGGCGGAACAAGCGGTTTACGAGGCTAGGACCGCTGGACGCAACCGGTTTGCAGCGGCTGGCGGCGCGACGGCGGAAGAAAAGCAACCGCCTGAACCCGTTGCGGTTCGCGCGTAGTTCGGTACTTCACACGCTAATGAAAAAGCCGCCTATTGGGCGGCTTTTTTGTTGTTCGGTCTGGCGAGGAGTTATTTGATCTTCGCTTCCTTGAACATGACATGCTTGCGGGCCACGGGGTCATATTTCCGGAATTCCAGCTTTTCCGTCTGGGTGCGCGGGTTTTTCTTCGCGACATAGTAATAGCCGGTGTCAGCGGTGCTGAGAAGCTTGATGACGATTGTATTCGACTTAGCCATAGGGCATCTCCGGAACGAAAAATACTTGGTTCAAAATTCGGCGCGAACCTGACGGTTTAGGCCTGTTCTGTCAAGCGTTCAGGCATGTCTAGCGTTCGGCGATCGCTGGCGCGCCGTCATGTAGCGCCTGCAGGTACATATTCTCGTGGGTAAGAATATAGCGAGCGATTTCAATATCCTCCGAGCGCTTCAGTTTGGACGGCGGGCACAGCTTTCGCGCCCCGATCGGATCGGTCCGGACGGCATAGCGCGAGCGCAGCATGGCGACGAGCGCTCTTTGTCCCGAGGCGGTGGCGCTCTTTATTGCGCTCATCAACGGGCCGAGACGGTCTTCCGGGCCCGACGTGCAGACGGCCGGAATGACGCCGTGACTCTGCAGGTTGAAGCCCGACGGCGCGATCATATGCGCCCAGGTCAGTGTGAGTTCGCCCCGGTTGGGAAGCCGGATGATGGTCTGTACGCTGCCCTTGCCATAGGACGACGCGCCTACCACCACAGCGCGCCCACGGTCTCTCAGCGCCGCGGCGACTATTTCGGAGGCCGAGGCGGAGCGCCCGTTTATCAGCACGACAATCGGCAGATTGTGAACCCGCTCGCCCCAGGACGCGTCGAATATCTGATTGGCGCGGCGATGGCGCCCGCGGGTGGAGATGATCCGGCCGTCATTGAGAAAGAAATCGGCCACCGCAACCGCCTGGTCTAACAGCCCGCCCGGATTTCCGCGAAGGTCCAGAATGACACCCTTGACGTCGTCCCCGCCGCGCTCCGCTCCGGACAGTGCCTTGCCGAGGCTTCGGGACGTGCCCTGATTGAACCCCGAAATTTCGATTTTGAGGATGCCGTTCTCAAGTTTGGACTCGATGGTCGGCAGGATGATGTGTGCCCGGATCACCGTGATCTTTACCGGCGTTAGGCTCGCCTCGCGGCTGATCGTCAGATCCGCGCGACTGTGAATCGGTCCACGCAGCTTCGTGATCACATCGCGCTGGGACAGCCCGGTCAACGCCGTTCTCCCGATATGAGTGATGTGATCTCCCGCTTTCAGACCGGCACGAAAAGCCGGGGTCCCTTCATGAACCTTGCGGACATACGTGTTTCCGTTCTCGTATCGGATCGTGACGCCCAGACCGCCGAATCCCTCCCGGCGGGCGCGTGTGTTGCGGGCCTGATCCGGTCCGTCGTAACGCGTGTATCTGTCCAGCTTGGCCAGGCCGCCCGAAAAGAACCGCTTGAGCAGATTTCCATATTCATCGGCCTGAATTTTGTCGGATTCCGAACGCGCGAGCGTCAGCGCCCTGGAGGTCAGCGCCGCCCAATTGTCATGGTCGTTCGGCGTCGGTTCGGGCCATGCACCCAAAATTCGATCGGCGTAGCGAAGTTCAACGCTGCCTCCCGTATCGTCGACCGCGAGCAGAGCATCCGTTTCGGAAAGGCGCTTCAGCCCCGCGAGGGAAACTGTTTTGATCGTTGTGGCGGCCGCGTAACGCTTGTCTATGTTCTCGAACACCGTTTCGATGACTTCGAGCTGGGTGACCTGTTCAGGAGACTCCGGGGCAGGTGTGGAGCACGCGGTAAGGCCAGCGACCGCAAGCGCGGCGACTGCAACAAAGAGACGATTCACGGACAATACCGAAACACCTGTTTTACCCATACGACAAGCGCTGCCGAAAAACCCTAGCCGCGGCGTTTCCGGACCCTGAACGCCGCAACATGACCCATTATGTAACCATGTCTGTAGAGAAAGCGAATTAAGTTTTCGTTGGATCGCGCCGATCCCGGCAGTTCGATTCATGATTTGCGGCGGGATTTCTTCGATCCGGCGGATTTTCTGCCGTCTCCGCCTTTCCCCTTAGCTGCAGGCCTCCGGTGACCGGATGGATTTCTCCGTTTGCCGGAACCGTGACTTCCCCCGCTGACCACGGAAAACGCCATCGATCCGGTATGAACGTTGGCCGCTTCCAGCCGCACGGTCAGGGATGTCCCGATCGAGAACACCTTTCCGCTGCCGCGACCCTTGATGCGCTGTGCCGGAGAATCAAAGTCGAACCGGTCATCGCCGATCATGGACATCGGAACCAGCCCGTCAGCCCCGGTTTCCGTCAGGGTGACGAAGAGGCCGGCCCGGTGCACGCCGTTGACCCGTGCCGCGAACTCCGCGCCTACCCGGTCGGCCAGAAAAACGGTCGTAAACCTGTCGACGGCCTCGCGCTCCGCGTCTATTGCCCGGCGTTCCGTGAACGAGATATGCTTTCCGAGCTCCGGAAAGCGGTCTCCATCTTCCGGGACCAGCCCGTCATCCCCCAGGCCATAGGCCGCGATCAGCGACCGGTGGACCAACAGGTCGGAATACCGGCGGATGGGAGAGGTAAAATGGGCATAGCGCCGGAGCGCGAGTCCGAAATGCCCGATATTGTAAGGATTGTATTCCGCCCGGGCCTGCGATCTCAGAACGGCCATGCTGACGACCGCCATGTCTGGTTTGCCGGACGCCTGCGATACAATCCGTTGGAAAAGATGCGGTTTGACGACCTGTCCCATCGACACCTTGATCCCCAACGGCGCGAGGGTTTCACGCAGGCCTTCCATTTTCTCCTGCGAGGGCCGGTCGTGCACCCGGTATATGCACGGGGCGTCCTGGCGCTCCAGCGCTTCCGCCGCGGCGACATTCGCCGCGATCATGAACTCCTCGATCAGCCGGTGGCTGTCCAGTCGTTGTTCGGGCTCGATCGCCGTGACATGGCCGCGATTGTCGATCACGACTTTGCGTTCAGGCAGTTCTAGATCGATCGTGCCACGTCGGACCCGCGCGCCCTGCAGCGCATCGAAAGCTCCGTAAAGCGGGGCGATGACGCCTTTCAGCAGCGGTTCGGTGATGCGATCGGGGCTGCCAGTCCAGGCGGCTTCCACCTGTTCGTATGTCAGCCGGGCGGCAGATCTCATGATCCCCCGGACGAATTCGTGCCGTTTCAGGTTGCCGTCCTTGTCGATCCACATATGGACGGCCAGGCAGCCACGATCTTCGTTGGGCACAAGCGAGCACAGACCGTTAGACAGCGCTTCCGGCAGCATCGGGACGACGCGGTCCGGAAAATAGACCGAGTTTCCGCGGTTAAACGCCTCGCGGTCCAAGGGCTTGCCCGCGCGCACGTACCACGAAACATCGGCGATCGCGACGATTAGGTGCCAGCCCTCGCCGTCCTTCTCCGCCCAGACGGCGTCGTCGAAATCGCGGGCATCGGCCCCGTCGATTGTCACCAGCGGAATTTTCCGCAGATCAGTCCGGCCCTTCGCGGACACGGGTTTGGATGCTTCCGCGTCCGACACGGCCTGGGGGTCGAACTCCACCGGGATGTCGTGGGCGTGGATCGCGATCAGGCTCGGCGCCCGGGGGCCCTCGGCGGGACCCACGACTTCCGCGACCCTCGCTTCCGGCATGCCGAAACTACGACCGCCGACGGGTTGTCCATCGACCAGGTCTCCCCCGGACGCGCCGTTTTCCTGTCCGGGGGGGACGATAAACTCGGAACGGACGCCGCGGTTCGTCGGGATGATCCGGCCCTGTCCATTGACTATGCGGAAGATTCCAAGCACCCGGCTTGGTGCGGACGGCAGACGCTTGATCGTGCGGGCACTATAGCTGCCATCCCCGGCCGGGGATAACCGTGCAAGGATCCTGTCGCCGATGGCGGGCGCGGGCTCTCCTCGCGTCAGGGCAGGGTATATGGCGGGGGGGGGAGCGTCGCCATCCCAGTTCACCGGGCGCGCGACGGGATCGCCATCCCGGTCGAGTCCCGTAATTTCGATTACGCCCACTTTCGGCAGAGTGCCCGGTTCGCCGTATCGCCGGCCCCGGCCGCGATCCAGTTCTCCGTCGGCTCTTAATTCGCGCAGAATGTCGTTCAGCCGGGTTCGGTCCGTTCCCCGGATATTGAAAGCGCGGGCAATCTCCCGTTTGCCGACGGGGCCCGTACGCTCTCGTACGAAGTCCAGCACCTGCTGCTTGGTGGGGAAGGGGGTGTTGCGGCCCTTGTCGCTCAACGGCGGGATGTCGTGACGACGGTCACGTTTCTTCTGAGGCGGGCGGCGTTTCGGACTGGGCTTTGGCAGCAGATTTCGATTTCGTCTTCGCCTTGCTCTTCGCCTTCTTGCCTTTGGCCTTCTTGGCTTTCTTTGCCTTTTTCTTGGCCGCTTTCTTTGCGCCAACCTTTTCCGCCCGCGCCGCGATCAGTTCGACTGCCAGTTCCAGCGACAACGCTTCGGGTTCAAGGTCGCGGGGGAGCGAGGCGTTGATCTTGCCGTGTTTTACATACGGGCCGTAGCGGCCGTCGCGCAGCTCGATCGGTTTGCCGTCTTCGGGATGTTTGCCGATGACTTTACCCGCGGTCTTGGTGCCGCCGCGCCGGTCGGGTGCCTCTGCGATAACGGTGACGGCGCGGTTCAGACCGACTGTTAGAACATCGTCATCCGTGCCCAGCTTTACGTAGCGGTCCCCGACTTTTAGATAAGGGCCGAACCGGCCGACGCCGGCGACGATCATGTCGCCGCTTTCTGGATGCGGTCCCACCGGGCGCGGCAGTGACAGAAGCGTCAGTGCAAGTTCCAGATCGATGTCCGACGGCACCATTCCGCGGAGCAGTGACTGACGCTTCGGCTTTTCCTTCGAACCCTTTTCGGCTTCGCCAAGCTGAACGTAGACGCCGAATGGTCCCTTGCGCATCGAGACCGGTAGGCCCGTTTCCGGGTCGGTGCCGAGTTCCTTCGGTCCCGTAAAGACCTCGTCTTCATCTTCGTCGCCGGTAACGACGCGCAGCGTCGTCGTATAGCCGCAATCGGGGTAGTTCGAGCAGCCGATAAAGCCGCCGTTCCGCCCCAGCTTGAGGCCCAGCCGCCCGTCTTCGCAGGACAGGCATTTGCGCGGGTTGGATCCGTCTTCGCGTTCCGGGAAGAAATGCGGTCCCAGTTCGGCATCGAGCTTGTCGATCACATGGGTGATCCGCAGTTCCTTGGTTTCGTCGATGGCAGCGGAAAACGCCTTCCAGAAATCGCTGAGCAGCGCTTTCCATTCCATATCGCCGTTCGAGACGTCGTCGAGGCTGTTTTCCAGGTCGGCGGTAAAGCCGTACTCGACATAGCGTTCGAAGAACTCCGCCAGAAAAGCGACCACCATGCGCCCGCGATCGTGCGGCGTGAAGCGGCGCTGTTCCAGCACGACGTAATTGCGGTCCTGCAGCACCTGCAGAATGGATGCATAGGTCGACGGACGCCCGATACCCAGCTCTTCCATCTTGCGGACAAGGCTGGCTTCGGTAAAGCGCGGCGGCGGCTTGGTGAAATGCTGTTCCGGCGTCACCGGGCCGCGGGTCATCGCATCCCCTTCGGACATCGGCGGCAGGATGCGGTCGCGGTCGTTGCCGTCTGTTTCGTCGTCGTTGATCGTCGCGGCGCGTTCGTCCTGGCCTTCCTGATAAAGCTTCAGGAAGCCGTCGAATTTCACCACGGAGCCGTTGGCGCGCAGCACGGTGTTCCCGTCGGGGGAGGCGATGTTCACCGCGACCTGTTCCATTATCGCCGCTTCCATCTGGCTGGCAACAGCGCGTTTCCAGATCAGGTCGTACAGCTTGCGCTCGTCCTCGCCGAGATACTGGCGCACCTCGTGCGGCCGGCGGCCGAAATCTGTGGGGCGCACGGCTTCATGCGCTTCCTGCGCGTTCTTGGATTTGTTGCGATAGGTGTTGGGCGAATCCGGAACGTATTCGTGGCCGTAATCCTGACCGATCGCGGCCCGCACGGCGACGACGGCTTCCTGCGCCATGTTCACGCTGTCGGTCCGCATATAGGTGATCAGCCCGACGGTCTCGCCCCCGATATCGACGCCCTCGTACAGTTTCTGCGCGGTGCGCATGGTGCGGGTCGCCCCGAAGCCGAGTTTGCGCGAGGCTTCCTGCTGCATGGTCGACGTGGTGAATGGCGGAGCCGCACGGCGATTGACCGTTTTTCGCTCGACCGATTTGACCTTGTAATCGTGGCGCTCGATCTCCGCCACGGCGGCCTTGGCCGCGTCTTCGTTTGCTATGTTGTAGCGATCCAGCTTCTTGCCGTTCAGGTGCGTGAGGCGGGCCGGCACCTTCTTGCCGTCGGTGGTCGTGTATTCGGCGCCGATCGTCCAGTATTCCTGAGGTTTGAAGACTTCGATCTCGGCTTCGCGCTCGCAGATCAGCCGCAGCGCGACCGACTGCACGCGCCCGGCGGAGCGGGAACCCGGCAACTTGCGCCACAGTACCGGCGACAGGCTGAATCCGACCAGATAGTCCAGCGCGCGGCGCGCCAGATAGGCGTCGATCAGTTCCTGGTTCAGTTCGCGCGGATTGGCCAATGCCTCGATGACGGCGTTCTTGGTGACCTCGTGGAAAACGACGCGTTTGACGTCGATGCCGTCCAGCGCTTCGCGCTCGTTGAGGATTTCCTGCACGTGCCAGGAGATCGCCTCGCCCTCGCGGTCCGGGTCGGTGGCGAGATAAAGGTGTTCGGCGTCCTGGATGGCGTCCTGAATGGCCTGAATGTTCTTCTCGGCACGGGGGTCCACCGTCCAGACCATGCGAAAGTTGTCATCGGGCTGAACGGAGCCGTCCTTGGACACAAGGTCCCGCACGTGTCCCACGCTCGCGAGGACCTTGTAGTCCGAGCCCAGATACTTGTTGATGGTTTTTGCCTTGGCAGGCGATTCAACGACGACGACGTCCATGGCCACCGAAAATTCTGTTTGCGGTCAACGCACCCTAGTGACGGTTGGTTGCCGGAATGTTTACAAAATCAGCGACACCCGGTTCCCCGAATTACGCTCGATCCGGCCAGAAAGCTCCAATTCCAGCAGGATGCTTTTGACCGAGGCGGCAGACATGTGGCACTCGCGAACCAGTTCGTCAACACCTGTTGGCGACGCACCCAGAAATTTTACGATCTCGTCGCGTCCCGAAACAGGATCGATTTCCGGTTTTAGTTCAACGGGTTCAAAGGAGATCGGACGCCGTGGCGCTGGGGGTGGACGAAGCATCTGTCGTTCGAGCCCCTCGAGGATATCCTCGGCTGTTTCGGTCAGCGCGGCGCCCTGCCGGATAAGATCGTTTGTCCCGCCGCAGCTCGGATCGCGAGGCGACCCCGGTCCGGCAAAGACCTCTCGCCCTTGTTCGAGCGCCAGCCGCGCCGTAATAACTGACCCCGATTTGAGGGCCGCTTCCACCACCAGTACGCCGGCCGACAAGCCGGAAATGATTCGGTTGTGGGCCGGAAAGTGTCTTGCCGTCGGTTGCGTTCCGATGGCCTGATCCGATACCACGGCCCCTGTCTCGCCGATACGGGCCTGCGGTTCCGCGTGTTCGGGCGGTTAGACGACATCGATCCCGCCCGCAACGGCAGCAATCGTCCCGGTTGCGAGCGCGCCCAGATGCGCCGCACCGTCAACGCCGCGGGCGAGCCCCGACACGATCACATAGCCCGCGTTCCCGAGACCGGCGGCTATTTCCTGCGCAAACCGCTTTCCGTTGGTCGATGCATTGCGGGCGCCCACGATGGCGATCGTCGGGTTATTCAGCAAAGTGCTATAGCCTCTCAGGAAAAGGGCAGGCGGCGGGTCGGCGATTACCGCCAGTGCCGCCGGATAGTCCGGGTCGGATAGCGCGATCATGCGCCCGCCGGCAGCGTCCAGCCGGCTCAATTCGGCGCGTATGTCCGCCTCTGATGGCGCGACAAGTCTGCGCTTGCCCCGCGCGCGCTGCGCTATTTCTGGCAGTTCGGTGATGGCTGCTGCGGGCGATCCGTAACGCTCGATCAGTTCGATGTAGGTGCGGGGCCCTATCGACGGCGTGCGGACGAGGCGCAGCCAGTCAACCTGTTCCGTATCAGAAAGCTGGGTGGGGTTATCTTCCATGCCCCTACGGTGGAAAGGGTGCCGCGTCCCGTTAACCCTTGCGGGAAAAACCGATCTTTGATTCTTCGCCGCGTATCAGGCGTCGGATGTTCTGATGGTGACGTATCCAGACCAGTATCGCCATCGCGGCGGCGAACTCCGTGCGCTGCGGACCGGCGAGCCACCACATGTATAACGGGGCCGCCGCCATGGCCAGCAGAGCGGACAGGGACGAATACCGAAACAGAACGGCTGCCAGCAGCCAGGTGGCGCATGCGAGCCCACCGACCGGCAGAGACAGCGCCAGAAAAATGCCAAGCGCGGTCGCGACGCCCTTGCCGCCTCGGAATTTCAGCCAGACGGGAAACAGATGTCCGAGCAGCGCGCCGGCGGCGGCGACGATAGCGATATCCGGTCCGTACATATCGGCAAAAAGGACGGCAATCGCGCCCTTGGCCCCGTCCAGCACGAGTGTGGCGGCGGCCAGCTTCTTGTTGCCGGTCCGCAGCACGTTCGTCGCCCCGATATTGCCGGAGCCGATATTCCGCACGTCGCCCAGCCCCGCGAGCTTGGTCAGGACCAGCCCGAATGGTATCGACCCCAATAGATAGGCCGCCGCAAAAGCCGCAAGAATATAGGGCGAGGTATGAGCCCAGCTGATCGGGTCGATCATGCGTCAGTCGAGCAGGGAGTGAACGTGACGACCGCCGACCACCGTGCACATCGCCATTCCTTTGACGGCGTAATCGTCGAACGGGGTGTTTTTCGACTTGCTTTGCAGGGCAGATGCTTCGACGGTCCAGTCGCGGTCGGGATCGAAAATCGTGAAATCCGCCGGTAGGCCGGCTTCGAGCTTTCCTTCCTTCATGTCCAGGAGTCCGGCGGGCGCAACCGTCAGGCATCCGATCAGATCGATCAGCGGGATGTCCCGCTCATGATTGAGCGCCAGCGTCAGCGGCAGAAGGGTCTCCAATCCGACGATACCTGTCTCGGCCTGAAGGAAAGGCAGCCGTTTC